>Ga0193953_1000064_pt1 | contig 56143 bp, 44 predicted proteins | sample BB_4_MG_FD_140325 | JGI IMG/M metagenome (GOLD analysis project Ga0193953, IMG submission 140325) | Microbial mat bacterial communities from the Broadkill River, Lewes, Delaware, United States - BB_4_MG | ecosystem: Environmental > Aquatic > Freshwater > River > Microbial mats | place: USA...
TAGTCTTTTATACACACTCTGCTTTAAAATATTTTTTCAATAAAAATGGTGGAATAACAGTAGTCATAATGATAACAAAAATAAGCATCGCGTAGATATCATTTGGTAAAACACCACTGACTCTTCCCATCTCTGCAAATATGAGTCCTACTTCACCACGTGGAATCATCGATATTCCTATTACGGCATTATTACGTATCGATTTTTGGAAGATAAAAAAAGCACCTATAAACTTTGTGATAAATGCCAAAGATAAAAAAGTAAGTCCCATCACCCAAAACTCTGAAGAACTAAAATCTATAATAGTTAAGTCCATAGAAAGTCCTACCATCACAAAAAATATTGGAGTAAAAATTTGTATGATGGGAGTCATATTTGATTTTACATGTTTGAGAAGTTTTTTATTAGTACTTAAAAAAGCACCAAATGGTAAAAAAAATCTTCTTGAAAGTGCCACACCTGCTGCAAATGAACCTAAAATAGCAGGAGCCCCAACAAGATGAGAAAGATAAGAAAATAGTAAAATAAGTGATATGATAATAGTAGGAATATATCCAGGGACTAGATGTTTTGCATGAAATTTATGAATTATAAATGACAATGCTTTTGCTAAGGCTGGAGCTAAAACTAAAAACATGATAACCATACCAGCAACAGATAAAGTATGTGAAAAATTTGTTTCATGAGATATAGAAAAGTCATATATAAATACTAATAAAATAATACCAATAACATCATCAATAACAGCAGCACCTATTACAATTTGAGCAATATTTGTTTTTTCCATGTGTATATCTTGTAAAACACGAAGTGTGATACCAATACTTGTGGCTGTTAGTGTTCCTCCTATAAATAAAGAGATATCAAATGATAAATTAAAAAGATAATAGGCTACTCCTAATCCTGCAGCAAAAGGGAGAACTACACCTAAAAGTGCAACTACAAGCGATTTTGCTCCTGCATCTTTAAGTCTTGTAAAGTCAGTTTCTAGTCCAACTTCAAATAAAAGTAAAATGATACCAATTTCTGCAAGAATTTTTAATATCTCATTTGGCTGGATAATTCCTAATATAGATGAACCTAATAATATCCCTGCAAAAAGTTCACCTAAAACAGATGGTATACCAAAACGAGCAAAAAGTTCCCCTAAAAACCGTGCAACAATTAAAATTAAAAATAGTGTTAAAAAAAATTCATGTGTTTCCATAAATTAATTATATCACTTTTTTGAATAAAGTCATAAAATAATTTAATTTAAGATATAATTGAACGATATAATAAGAATAAGGACTGTGTAAAATGGCTATATCAAATGATATAATTAGTAAAATTAGAAAGAGCAACTGTTCAACAGATGAAACATTTTTTCAAGCTGTTGAGGAAGTTTTAGATAGTATACAACCAGTTATAGATAGTGACCCTATATATACTAATAACTCAATTATTGATAGATTAACAAATCCTGATAGAGAATTTAAATTTAAAGTTGTATGGATGGATGACAATAATAAAATTCAAGTCAATACAGGATATAGAGTTCAGTTTAATAATGCCTTAGGACCATATAAAGGTGGCCTTAGATTTCATCCAAGTGTAAATAGTGGAATACTAAAATTTTTAGGATTTGAACAGATACTAAAAAACTCACTTACTGGACTGCCTATTGGTGGGGGAAAAGGGGGAAGTGATTTTGATCCTAAAGGGAAATCAGATTTTGAAATAATGAAATTTTGTAGTGCTTTTATGACTGAACTTCATAAATATATAGGACCAAGAATAGATGTACCTGCTGGAGATATAGGAGTAGGTGCTAGAGAGATTGGCTACTTGTTTGGTGAATATAAAAAAATCACCTCTTCTTATGATGGTATCTTAACGGGGAAACCATTTATGTTTGGTGGAAGTTTGATGAGACCACAAGCTACAGGATATGGGTGTGTATATTTTACTGATGAGATGCTCAAATATGGTGGAAAAGATGATTTTAAGGGACGTGTTTGTACTGTAAGTGGAGCTGGAAATGTTGCTATTCATACTATAGAAAAACTGTATGATTTAGGTGCTATTCCTGTTACTTGTACGGATAGTAAAGGTACTATTTATGACTCTCGTGGAGTAGATTTAAAACTTTTAAAAGAATTAAAATTTAAAAAGAGAGTCTCTTTAGAAGAATACTGTATGGAGCATAATGATGCTATTTATACAAAAGTTGAAGATTATCCAGATGGTGGACATGAGGTGTGGAATATCCCTTGTGATTGTGCTTTTCCATGTGCTACTCAAAATGAACTTACAGAAATAGATGCAAAAAATTTAATAGAGAATGGATGTATCTCTGTAAGTGAAGGAGCAAATATGCCTTCAACTCCAGAAGCAATTAAACTTTTCCAAGATAACGATATCTTATTTGCTCCAGCAAAAGCTGCAAATGCTGGTGGAGTTGCTGTAAGTGAATTTGAGATGTCACAAAATGCCTCTATGATAAGATGGTCGTATGAAAAAGTTGATAGTATGTTGGAACAAAATATGCGGTCTATTTGTAAAAGAGTTCATTTAACGGCTCAAGAGTATGGTGTAGCTGGAAACTATGTAGATGGGGCTAATATCGCAGGATTTAAAAAAGTTGCAGATGCAATGATTGCTGAAGGTATATAAAAAATTTAATAATTCTTTATAATATTTTGTATTTTATAGTAGAGTAAATGATGGGGTGCGAAGAAGATATTTTCAAACTTTGTATTTTTAAAATGTGAAACAACACCTACAAAATGATAGTGAAAAGTTTTATTGTCTTTTGTTGTTGTTAATACGATAGGACCACCAGATGATCCTTTAAATCCCTTACAAGTACTAGAAGAATAGGTTCGAGAATACTCTGTAAGTTTACATTTAGGATCATAGGTTAATTTTGCTCCAAATTCAGCTATATCACTTGAAAATCCACCTAAAGACCCGAAGCTATTACGATATTTATTTTGTAGAGTGGAAAATGAATGCTCCTTAAATAGAAGAGGTTTTACATCTTTATAAACAATAGAGCGATTTAATGATAATAGGGCTATATCTGTTGTGGTTTTCATTTTTTTGATATTAAAATTACTATTTAATTCTATCTTTGCAATTCTATAAATCATTTTTTCTTGCTTGTTTTTAATGATAAATTTTATTTGACCTGCTTTAGGATTAAATTTACTTAAACAATGTGATGCAGTGATGATAAAACGAGAATTTTTATTATTTTCAAGATTTATAAGAGTGGCAGAACATTTTTTATGGTTTGTTTTATATTTTGTTTTACTTAAAAATTCTAGTTTAGTTGGTATGATTAACTTTCCTATAGAATGTGTCCATGAAGGAGAATCTTTAGTAACTAAAACTCGCGTATCCCCTGCAAGCTTTTTTTGATGTGCTAAACTTTTCTCTACACTTAAGATTTTATTTTTTAAATTTTTATTTTTTAATTTAAGTGCTTTTTCATAAAAAACTAAAGCTTTTTTATATTTATGAAGCTTTTTGTATATATCCGCTTTATGTTCATAAATAACACCCATTTTTGTTAATGCATTTCTGTTTTTTAATTTTGCAGCTTTTTTATACCACTTAAGAGCTGTATCGTAATTTTTTAATTTGTTAAAATTATCGCCTATTCTTAAGTAGGATTGTATAATTCTATATTTCAGTTTTACTTGAGTGGTGTCATCCGCTTTAAGATAATAGTGAAGAGCTTTTGTGTAGTTTTCTTGTAAAAACTCTTTATCACCTTTTTGGATGAGTGTTGATGAAAATAAATTTATTGTTAAAAGAGATACTAAAAAGAGTTTATTTTGTAAAATAGAATAATTCTTCAAGGTTACCACTCTTTCCTGCAACTTTACTTTCATTTGCAAGTACAAGTTTCCAGTTTAATCTTTTAATTTGTTCTAGAAAAACTACCCGTGCTTCTTGTATCGCTTTGATGTCTAAAACAACTCCATTATTATCTCTTTTGGCATCTTTCCCTACTTCAAATTGGGGTTTGTATAAAATAATAATCTCTTTCGAACTGAGTCTATCTATATCATCTAAAATGTTTAAAATACTGATAAAAGATACATCGCATGTCACGAGTTCATACGTAGTTTTGGATTTAAATTTTCTTATATCTGTATTTTCTTCAATAATAATTCTTTTGTCATTTTTGATACTTGAATGGAGTTGATTTGTACCAACATCTACACAAGTTACTTTTTTAATATTGTTATTTAAAAGAATTTGAGTAAATCCACCTGTTGAAGAACCTATATCAAGTGCAATTTTACCTTTTACATCAATTTTATTATCTTCTACAAAGTATTTTAGTTTATAAGCCGAACGACTTACGTAGAAATCTTCTTCTTTTATCGTAATCGTTTCTGTACCATCAATAGTAAAAGATGGTTTTGAAATGATTTTATTATTTACTACTATTTTATTTGCTTTAATTAATTCTACAACTTTATTTCTGCTTTGTATATTATAGTTTTGGGTTATATATTTATCTAATCTCATATCTCATTATATTGGATTTAATATTAATATCTTTAGTGTAATTAGAAATAAAAAGTAATATTAATTATAAGTTATTAAATTTTACTTATAATTAATATTACATTAAATATAATAATACAATTTTTTAAAAGGATTGTTATGTTAAAAGAAAAATATACTCCTGTGTATTTCTTAGCTTCTTTAGGTGCGGGTGGTTTATCTGTATCTTTTTTTATGTATCTTATGTTTTTAGTACCGCACAAAAATTCGCCAATGGCGACATTTGATTTTGTTTTTCCTGTATTGTTACAGGGAACTTGGTTGTCTTTTGTATCAGCTTTTTCTATTGTATTTATCATAGTATTTGCTATATTACATTTTAAATTATTGATTTGGAATATAAAACAATACAATGCTTTCAAAGTAACAAAAGCGTTTGATAGTTTACTAAATAGTAATGCCGAGATAAGTTTAATGACAATACCATTAACATTAGCAATGACTATTAATGTATGTTTTGTTTTAGGTGCTTTATTTGTACCTGGTTTATGGGATGTAGTTGAGTATCTGTTTCCATTTGCTTTATTGGCTTTTGCTGTGGTTGGGTATTTTGCAATTAAAATATTTATGACATATTTTTCGAGACTTCTAACGACTGGTGAATTTGATTTTGAAAAGAATAATAATCTTTCTCAAATGATCTCTATTTTTGCGTTTTCTATGATTGCTGTTGGTTTTGCAGCACCTGGGGCTATGAGTCATTATATTCAAATAAATGCTATTGGTATATTTGGTGCAATATTTTTTGCTTCAATAGCAATGTTATTGTTAGTGATAAAACTTATTTTAGGTTTTAAAGGGATGTTTAAGTATGGAATTAGTGCTGAAACTGCTCCAACATTATGGATTATTATTCCTATTTTAACACTTTTAGGTATCACATTTGTAAGAGTGACCTTTGGATTTGATCACCACTTTAATCAACCATTAGAAGCTACTTCCTTTTTTACAATCACATCTATCGTGGTATCTTTACAAATAATCTTTGGATTATTAGGATATAGCGTGATGAAAAAAGTAAAATATTTCGAAAATTATGTTGATGGAAAAGAAAAATCAGCAGTATCATTTGCTCTTATTTGTCCAGGTGTTGCTTTTATGGTTTTTGGTATGTTTTTTATCAATATGGGATTGGTTTTAAATGGTGTTGTAGATAAATATTCTATTGCTTATTTTATATTGATGCTTCCATTTATGTTTATTCAATATAAAACAATTATTCTATTTTTTAAATTAAAAAATAAATTTTCATTATAATATTACTTTAGATATAATTACTCAAAATTTTATAGCTATTAATTTAGTTATTTGGAGTAATTATGCGAGTAATAGAACTATTTAAAGAGATCACAAAAATACCACGATGTAGTGGGACTCACCAACCTTTTATAAACTATCTAAAAGAATTTTCAAAAAAAAATCACTATATATGTAAAATAGACAATGCTAATAATATCTTATGTTTTAAAGAAAATGAAAAAGCAAATATTTGTTTACAATCTCACTATGATATTGTATGTTTATCAGATGGAATAGTGCCCGAAATTGTTGAGGCTGATGGATATTTAAGTGCCAAAAACTCTACACTAGGAGCTGATAATGGAATAGGCTGCGCTTATATGCTAGCACTTATGGAAGAAAATCAAAATTGTGAATACCTTTTTACTTGTGATGAAGAGATAGGTTTAATAGGAGCAAACAATATTGAGTTTGAATTAGAGTCAGATTATATGTTAAATCTTGATAGTGAAGCTGAAGGTGAAATCTGCATAGGGTGTGCTGGGGGTGTGGATATCTTCGCAAAAACAACAAAAAATGAATATACTTCAAATGATGAAAATAAAGTATTATATGAGATAGAAATTTCAAATCTTGACGGGGGACATAGTGGTGTTGATATTGATAAAAATATTCCAAATGCTTTAAAACTCATTGCAAAAACTATTAAAGAGTGTAATGCTGATCTCTTAGATTTAAATGGTGGAGAGAGAATAAACTCAATTCCCAAACAAGCAAAAGCAATTATTGCGGTTCCTAAAAATAATACTCCAAAAAGTTCTTGTGAAAATATGAAGATAGTAAAAGTAGAGAGTGGTACTCAACACTATAAAAAACTAGATGAAAATATCATCAACTTTTTATATACTTTTGCAAATGGGGTACGTGGATATGATAAAGAGATCGATGTAGTATTAAGTTCTATAAATTTAGCTATTGTAAAAAATAATATTGATGATTTTGAGATAAGTTTAAGTGCAAGAAGTATGGATAATAGTGAACTTGATAATATAAAACAAGAAACGGTAATTTTTTTAGAGATGTTGGGGTTTTCTGTATCTACAGATGGAAAATATCCAGCGTGGAAACCAGAGCAATCTGAATTTAATAAAGATGTATTACAAATATATAAAAAATTTATACCAGATGCTACCCTGCATGCTATACACGCAGGATTAGAATGTGCAATTTTTAAAGAAAAGTATCCAAATATACAAGTGTGTTCTATTGGTCCAAATATATATTTTCCACACTCATTGAGAGAAAAATGTGAAATATCATCTGCCCTAAAACTGTATGAGATAGTTCAAAATATTGTAAATAAGTACAAAAAATAGTCTTCAAAGAAAGGTCTTAAAATAGTCTTAAGTTAAGTAAAACTTATTATAAAAAAAGCTATAATTCTAGTACTAAACTATAAGGACTTATAAACATGAAAAACTTTTCTATTAAGACGAAACTTTTAGTTATTGTTATTTGTACCATAATAACAATTTCTAGTTTAATTGCATACATAGCAATTTATAGTATTCATAAATTAAGTGATGCTAATATTGCAAAATACAAGACTGAGGCATATACTCATAAAAAAGCAGAATTAACTAACTATATTAATATTGCACTTCATACTATAGAATCATATCAAAAACGTATTACCGTAGATAATGAATCTGAAATGAAAGCAAAAATAATTGATACAATTTCTCAAATGAAATATGGAAAAAATGGATATTTTTGGATAAATGACTTTAATTCTAATATGATAATGCATCCTATAAAAAAAGAACTAAATGGGAAGAATTTTAGAGGAAATAAAAAACTCAATTTTATTGATCTTGCCGTAGATACTTTAAAATCTCAATCAAAAATGAATGCTTTCATAAAATATTCTTTTACTAATCCGACAACAAATAAAATAGAACATAAAATTTCAAATGTTGCGGTTATTGAAAATTGGGGATGGATACTAGGAACAGGTATTTATACAGATGAGATAGAAAAAAATATTACAGAGATGAAAAAAAATGAAACAGAAGAGATACGACTTGTAATTTTAGAAGTTGTTGGGATTGCTGTATTACTTGCTGTATTTATTATGTTTTTGGTTTCTTTCATCTCTACAAAATATATCAGTACTCCTATGAATAAATTTCAAAAAGGTTTATTGGACTTTTTCTTATATATAAATAGAGAACGAAGTGATATATCATTGTTGGATGATACTTCAACAGATGAAATAGGAACTATGGCCAAAGTAGTAAATGAAAATATTAGGAAAACACAAGCATCAATAGAAGAAGATAGAAAAGTTATAGATGATACTATTAATATCTTGAGTGAATTTGAGCAAGGCGATTTATGTCAAAGGGTTGAATCAAATACATCAAATCCAGCATTAAAAGAATTGACTGTACTCTTAAATCAAATGGGTTCAAATATGGAAACAAATATTGATAACGTATTAAATATATTAGAAGAGTATTCAAATAGTAATTATATCAATAAAGTTAATACAACTGGTGTCAAAGAACATTTATACAAGTTAGCAAATGGTGTAAATAATTTGGGTGATTCAATTACTGAAATATTAGTAGAAAATAAAAAAAATGGATTGATTTTAGAATCTAGTAGTGAAAAATTGTTATATAATGTAGATACATTAAATAAAAATTCAAATGAATCAGCTTCAGCATTAGAACAAACTTCAGCTGCACTAGAAGAGATGACAAGTAACATAGCCTCAAGTACTGAAAATGTTATTAAAATGTCAGATTTTGCTAGTTCATTAACTACATCTGCAAATGAAGGTGAAAGCTTAGCAACACAAACAACAACTGCAATGAACGATATAGATGAAAAAGTAAATGCAATAAATGAGTCAATTACAGTTATAGATCAAATAGCATTTCAAACAAATATTCTTTCTTTAAATGCAGCAGTTGAAGCTGCAACAGCAGGGGAAGCAGGAAAAGGTTTCGCTGTTGTTGCTCAAGAAGTACGAAATCTTGCTTCAAGAAGTGCGGAAGCTGCAAATGAAATTAAACTATTAGTACAAAATGCAACAAATACAGCAAACGAAGGGAAGAAAATATCTGATCAAATGATTCATGGGTATAATGGATTAAATAGTAATATTACAAGAACAATTGACTTAATCGGTGATATTGAAAATGCGAGTAAAGAACAATTATCAGGGATTGCACAAATTAATGATGCAGTAAATAATTTAGATAAACAAACACAAGAAAATGCAACAATTGCATCTCAAACAAATGATATTGCAAGACAAACAGATACAATAGCTAAGTTAGTGGTATCTAACGCAAATGAAAAAGAGTTTGTTGGAAAAAATAATAGACATATAAATGAGATTATTAATGGGAGTTCGAGAGGAAAAGATATCAAAAAGCACTCAATTAACCATCTAAAAAAATCTAATGTAAATAATCTTAAAGAAGTAAAATCATCTTCAAATACTAATGATGAATGGTCTAGCTTCTAAATTTATAATATTCCATACATTATAGTTTTTATAATGAATGGAATATTATTTTCTCTTTTTAACAAGTGAGTTTTATACTAACAGCTTGATATAATCTAATTTGTATTAAAATTGATTAAATCAACTAACCATTCGGTTAAAAAGGGAGATGATGAAGAAAATTTATTTAGGCTTTTTATTACCATTTTGTATGTATGGTGAAAATTTAGTGGAATTAGTTGATTTGTCATTACATAATCAATTAATAAAATCAACGCAACAAAATATAGATTCAATTAAAAAAAAGTATCAAAGTGTACAAAGTAATTATTTACCAAATATTACTGTAGGTGCAACATATAGTAATACAAACGAAGAAACAGCATCAACTCCTAGTAGTGCTTATACCACTTATGCAAATATAAATTATATTGTTTATGATGGCGGTAAAAAATATGCTGTATATAATGCTTACGAAAATAAAATTAAAAGTGCAAATGAAAATTTACAGACATTAAAAAATGATATTACATTGCAAGTTATTAGTCACTATTTTAATTACTATTCTTTTATAGCCCAAAAAGAAGCAAAACAAAAAGAGATAGAGCAATTAAAAGCACAATACAGTAGACTAGAAAGATTTTTAGATGCAGGAACAACTACTAATGATGAGGTAGACAAAATCAGAGCTCGTGTTGAAAATGCAAATGTAGCACTTCATGAAAGTGAACTTAATATTCAAACAATATTGCATAATTTACAGTATATAGTATCGAAAAAAGTTATTTTAGAATCTGGATCAAGTATAGATAATATCTTCTCAATTAGCGATGAAAAAAGAGCAGATATAAAAGCACTAGAATATGATATGAAAACACTTTTATCAAATGCACGTGCTACGAAAAGTTCAAGTTATCCTATACTAAGTTTAGATAATATTTTAAATAAATATAATCTTAATTATGACAATCAAAATTTTCAAAACAGTGCAATAGATTCACAAAATATTTTTAAAGTAAATGTATCGTGGAATATTTTTGATTCTGGAAGTACAACAAAGGCTTATGAAAGTGAATATAAAAAATATCAAGCTTTAAAATCAAAATATGAATATGAAAAGAATAAAGCAAATATAGATTTACAACTAGCAATCAAATCATATAATATCTCAAAATTAAAAATTGCTTCTACAAAACTTGCTTTAAAAGCATCAATTTCTACATATACAACAATAGCAAAAAAGTATCAAAATGGTTTAGTAGATAATATTGCATATTTAGAAGCTTTAAGTGAAAAATATAATGCAATGAGTTTTTTAAAAAAGGCACAGTATGATTTAGAGATAAAAAAAGCAAATATTATTTATCATAGTGGTAAAAATGTATGGGAGTATATCCAATGAAAAAAATTCTACTAGCAAGTTTACTTTTAGTTACAAGTTTATTTGGAGAATCAATTTATGCAACGTTTGATGTGGTAGCAAAAAAAAGTGCAAATGTTGCTTTTAGTAGTGGAGGCATTGTAAATACAATTTTTGTAGATATAGGTTCAGTAGTAAAAGTCGGTGATAAATTGGCTGTATTAAATAATAAAGATGTAAAAGCGATGCTAAATATTCATCAAACATCATTGAAATATGCAAAAAAAGATTATGATAGACAAGAAAAAATAAAAAATATCATAGACAAAGCTAAATTTGATAAATATGAAAATGTTTATGAGAGTGCTAAAGCTCAAGTTATATATCAAAAAGCAATATTAGAGAAAACTATATTACAAGCACCTTTTGATGCAGTTGTTATCTCAAAAGAGATAGAAAGTGGAGATGTAGTTAGTGGTCAACAAGCAAAAACGGCATTTAAACTTCAAAGTATAGAGAAGCGAAAATTGATTTTGCAGTTTGATCAAAAATACCACAAAGTAGTAAAAATAGGGGATAGTTTTTCATATAAACTTGATGGAGATGATACAAAATATACGGGTATAATTAGTAAGATCTATCCATATTCAAATAGCAAAACAAGAAAAATAGGTGCTGAAGTTTTAACGAGTGGTGTTTTAGTTGGACTATTTGGCGATGGTTATATTACTAGTAAATAAGGATTTTTTATGAAAAATATTGTTAAAAATTATGGTATGTTTTTTCTTTTATTTGGGGTATTTATAATGGCTGGATATTTTATATATATGAAAGTAAATCCACAAACATTATCAGCAAACTTAATATCAAGTAGTGGTAGAGTTGATGGGGATTTGATACTAATAGGGAGTAAATACCCAGCAAGAGTAGATGATATTTTTGTAAGTGAGGGTGAGTCTATAAAAAAAGGGCAAAAAATAGCTCTTTTAAAATCAGATGAACTAAAATCAAAACAAGAGTTTTCTTTTTATGCAATTAAAAGTGCAAAAGATGAAAAACTATCGTTTGAAAAAACACTACAAGCAAAATACTTAGAACTAGAACTTTTAGAAAAAACTTTACCAAACTTAGTTTTAATAAAAAAAGAAAATTTAAAAGAGTTACAAAACTCTATAAAAGAGATAGATATAAAAATAGAACAGTTTGAACTACAATGTGACAAATGTGAAAAAGACTATATAAGAAATAAAGAGTTATATCAAACAAAAGCTATAAGTGATGATAAGTTTGAATTAGTAGAACTAAAATATAAAAGCAATAAAAAAGAGCTAGCCACTTTAAAACTAAAAAAATCAAAACTTCTAAACAATGAAAAAATAGTAAAAACACAAGTAGAGATACAAATAGATGATCTAAAAAAAATAGATATTGCAAAACACAATATAAAAGCATTGAGCTTAAAAAATAGTTCATTAAGCTCAAAAATCAAACAACTCAAAGCATCAAAAAAAGAGATAGATGCGATGATAAAAGAGTTGGAAATAAACTCACTTGTTGATGGTTTTGTAGTAGAAAAGATAGCTAATAAAGGTGAGCTAGTAGCCCAAGGCTCACCAATAGTAACTTTAAGTGATACAAATACTTACTATCTAAAACTTTTTATAGATACTATGGAAAATGGAAAAGTAAAAATAGGAGATAGCGCAGTGATATTTTTAGATACTTATCCAAACAAACCTATCAAAGCAAAAGTAGCAGCAATATCAGCAAAAGCTGAGTTTACTCCAAAAGAGGTGAGTGTAAGAAGTGATAGAATACAAAGAGTTTTTGCAGTACATCTAAAACCAATAAAATATGACCCCATATTAAAACTAGGAATACCAGCTATTGGTATAATCTCTATAGATGGTAAAGATTTACCATCTTCATTAAACGACATACCACAAATCTAAAATGAACAGTTTAGAAGTTGAAAACGTATCTATATCGCACAAAAATAAAATAGCTATCAATAATGTTTCTTTTAAAGCTCAGGCAGGAGAGATAGTTGGATTTATTGGAGCTGATGGTGCAGGAAAGAGTTCAACTTTAAATGCTTTAAGTGGTGTGATAAATTTTGATGGAAAAATAACATATAACAATCACTCATACAAAAGTCCAAAAGAAGCCACAACAATCAAAAAAGATATAGGATATATGCCTCAAGGTTTGGGGCTTGTTTTATATGATACATTAACGGTAAAAGAGCATTTTGATTTTTTTACAAATATACGAGATATAGATAACACAAAGCAGTTTCAAGAGTATAAAAAAAATCTCTTAAGTATGGCAAATCTTGAAAAGTTTTTGGATAGAAAAGCTCATGATTTAAGTGGTGGTATGATGCAAAAGTTATCTTTGATTTGTACTATGCTTCATAGACCATCACTTCTAATACTAGATGAACCAACTACAGGAGTAGATCCACTTAGTAGAATAGAGTTATGGGAGATACTAAAACAAAATGCAAAAGAGTTTGGAACTATATGTATAACAAGTACAGCATATATGCAAGAAGCTTCAAAGATGGACAATATTTTACTCTTTGATGAGGGGAAAATAATAGCTCAAGATACAAGCGATAATCTTTTGAAAACTGTAGAACCTTTTGTATATGAAAAAACAAGTAGTTTAAAAAAACATATAACAGTAAGTGATACTACATATAGTTTGGAAAAGTTAGATGTCAAAAAAAAGATTCCAACTTTGGATTCATTGTTTTTTATAAATGCACTCAAAAAAGATAAACTTTTACCAAAACTAGATATATCAAAAATAGAACAAAAAGAAAAAAAAACTGATGTGATGTTAAAAGCTAATAATCTTACAAAAGTATTTGGTGATTTTATAGCAAATAAAGATGTTAATATTGAGCTAAAAAATCAAGAGATACTAGGACTTTTAGGTGCAAATGGAGCTGGAAAAACTACTTTTATAAAAATGCTTTTAGGACTTTTACCAATAGATGGTGGTGAGTTATATCTTTTGGGCAAAAATATAAAAAATGCAAAAGATAGAAAAGAACTAAAAAGCAAGATAGGATATGTATGTCAACACTTTGCCTTATATGATGATATGAGTGTAAGAGAAAATATGCTTTTTTTTGCTTCTATGCACAATATAGATAAAAATAAAGCCAATGCTTTAATAGATAAGTATTCAAAAGAGTTAGGTTTTGTTGAGTATTTAGAAGCTTTTCCAAAAGATTTGCCTTTAGGGATAAATCAAAGGTTTTCTTTAGCTGTTGCTATTTTACATGAACCAGTTGTATTGTTTTTGGATGAGCCAACTAGTGGTGTGGATTCGATCGCTAGAGCACAGTTTTGGGAGCTATTAAAAATACTCAAAACAAATAGAGATATATCTATACTAATTACGACACACTATATGAGTGAAGCTGAGTATTGTGATAGAGTGGTATTATTAAAAGATGGTGAAAAAATAGCAGATGATACAGTGAAAAACTTTTATGCAAAACATCCAGATGCAAAAGAGTTTGAAGATATATTTTTGGAGTACTTTAGATGAGATATAGAATCATAAAAGGTTATTTTGTAAAAGAGATACTAGAGCTTATAAGAACAAAAATGATACTTATGCCTTTTTTTATACCATTTTTGATAGTTGTATTGTTTGGGTATGGTATCAAGATGCAAGTAACAGATGTAAGAGTACATATAATAGACAATGATAAAACAAATCTATCAAATACTCTTATCTCAAAGTTTGAACACTCAAAATACTTTAATACAAGTGTAGAAAATATAAGTGAAGCACAAGCATTAAAAAAAATCAAACAAGCTTCAAAAGATGTCATCATAATCATCCCATCATCTTTTGAAAAAAATATCTTAAAAAATGTAAAAAGTGAAGTTGGTATATTTATAGATGCATCTTTTCCATCAAGAGCTACAACTATTACAAACTATATACAAGGAGTGGTTCTAAGTTTAGCAAGTGAATTAAACTTACAAGGTAGTAATAGTATCACTCTAAATAATAGAAACTTATTCAATCAAGCTTTAAGAGATGAGGAGATGATAGTGCCTGGACTTTTAGGATTGGTACTTTTAGTATCTCCTGCTATTTTAACTGCTTTATTAGTAGCAAAAGAGAAAGAAAAAGGGACTATATTTAACTTTTATTCATCTTCTGTTACTAAAGTAGAGTTTGTTATAGCCAAACTTTCAGCTGTATTTACACTAGCTTCTTTAAATATATTTTTGTTGTTTTTACTTGTGATTTATTTGTTTGATTTACCTTTTAGGGGTAGCTTTTTATTGTATATTTTAAGTAGTGAGATATATATTTTTATATCTTTGAGTATTGGTTTTGTTATCTCTATTTTGGTATCTAGTCAAATCGTTGCTGTTATAGTTACATTGTTGATGACTATTTTACCAGGATTTTTATACTCAGGTATGCTTATGCCTATATCTTCTATGGGTTCAGAGGCTTATATCATAGCACATATCTATCCAGTGATGTATTACAATCATATTATATATGATGTATTTCTTATAGGGCAGGGATTTGATTCTTCTAAGATAGTATTTTATCTAGGATTGTTACTAGTTTATGCTATAGGTTTTTTTATCTTATCAATACTTCTTTTAAAAAAGGAGATAAGATAATGAAGCAATTTTTAGCAATATTAACTAAAGAGCTTTTAGGTTTTCTCCGTTCTTATGGTTTAGTTTTTATGGTGATATATTTTTTTACTGCTGAGGTTTATGTAGCAGGTGAGGGTGTAGAAGTAGAGGCTAAAAATGTTGCCATTGGTATTGTAGATAAAAGTGCTGGGGGAATAAGTAAAAAAATAGTGACAAACTTACATAAGCCAGAGTTTCAAGAATCTATATACTACAAATCACAAAAACAACTAAGCGATGCTATTTTTAATAAAGAGATAATGGTAGGGCTTATATTTGATGAAGATTTTGAAAAGAACTATTATAAAAAACAAAATCCATCTATAAATATACTAATAGACAGTACAACAGCTAGTCAAAGTCTTATGGCAATAGCATATTTGCAAAATATTATATTTGATTTTAACAAAGTATCTATACCATTAGAACTAAAAGTACACAAACTTTTCAATGAAAATGCAGATACAAAACTATTTATGTCTGTAAGTGAGTTACTTTCTATAGTAACACTTCTAACTGTAGTATTAAGTGCTATAGTTTTTGTAAAAGAGAAAGAGAGTGGTACTTGGGATATTATGCTTCTTATGCCAGTAGATCCTAAGCTTATAATTATAGCTAAGAGTTTATCTCAGATTATCATCATTATGTTTGGTGTAGTCTTAAGTGTAGGATTTGTACTCTTTGGGATATTCGATGTCCCTATCAATGGAAATATTTGGCACTTTTTTTTACTAACACTTTTATATGTAGCAACTACAACGGGTATTGGACTATTTATAGCTTCTGTTAGTAAAACAGTTATTCAAATTGCACAATTATCTATAATCATAATCATGCCTATCATATTTTTAAGTGGAGCATGGACACCTGTGTATGCGATGCATCCAGTATTAGAAAAATTATCTTTGATATCACCACTTAGATATTATATAGAGGGTAGTGAGAGTATATTTTTTAGGGGTAGTTCTTTTGTAGATTTGTTGCCATATTTTGGTGGAGTATTGATACTAGGTGTTTTTCTTTATTGGTTTGGATTTAGAAAAATTGGAAAATTATTTTAGGAGATAAATGAAAAATAAAAGTAAATCTTTAGGAGTTGTAGAACTTATTGCTATTGCACTTGGTGGTATGATAGGAGGTGGTATATTTACTGTTTTGGGTATATCAGTATCTTTAGTTGGAGTGTATACGCCTATTGCTTTTGTAATTGGTGGATTGTTGGCTATATTGGCTTCTTATTCATATATTAAGTTAGGTGTATATTATCAAGATGAGGGTGCGACTTATTCTTTTTTTAAAAAAACTTTTTCAAACTCTCGTTTTTTAGCATCTCTTATAGGATGGTGGGTGATTTTTGGATATATAAGTACTTTGTCTTTGTATTCATATACTTTTGCATCTTATGCTATAAGTGGCTCAGAGTTTGCCAATGATGAGATGATAAGAAAATTAGTAGCTGGTGTTATTTTACTTTTATTTACTTTAGTAAATATTTGGAGTGTAAAAGGTATGGGAAAATTAGAAGATATTATGGTTTATACGAAGCTAGTGATTTTAGCTATCATATCATTTGTATTGATTAATCATTCCAACACAACTATACCACAACTTATAGAAACAAATCAAGATATAGATATATTGTCTATATTTATTGTAGCATCTCTTACTTTTGTAGCTTTTGAAGGTTTTCAATTGGTTATAAATGCAGTAAATGAGATGGATAAGCCAAAAGTAAATATTCCTAAGTCTATATATAGTGCGATGTTTTTAGCTATTTTGATATATGTAGTTTTATCACTGGGTGCTATTCTTTCCATACCATTTAGTGATATTATCCAAAACAAAGAGTATGCTTTAGCATCAGGAGCAAATAAAATACTAGGACATTGGGGTACTGACTTAGTAATACTTGGGGCTTTATTAGCTACAAGTAGTGCTATAAGTGGTACTTTATTTGGTGCTTCAAGACAGATGTCTGTTATAGCACAAGATGGATACTTCCCAGCATTTTTAATAAAAAGAAAAAACAACATACCTATAAATGCTATCATCTCTATGGCATTTTTAGCATTTGCATTGATAGTAATAGGAAATCTAAAAGTGATACTTGAATTTAGTAGTGTGACTTTTTTATTGGTTTCTATGCTAATGGCACTTGCAAACCTAAAAATATATAAACAAACAAAATCATCTTTTATTATAACACTATTAGCAGTGGTTTTTTTGTTTGTTGGTACTGTACTTATATTGTATTATGAGTTTATAACACAAATAGAACAAGTATATTTTATAGCTAGTTTATATCTTGTACTGACATTATTTGCTTTGTTGTTTTCTAAGTTAAGAACAGCAAGACAAAAAGATATTAAAAACTAAAAGGATAAAAGTGTATAAATTTGCCATAAATAGACCTATAACTACGTTAATGGGCGTATTGTGTTTTATTGTGTTTGGGCTTATGTCATATAAAACAATGCCAGTAAATCTTTTCCCAAATGTTGACTTTCCAGTTGTAACAATTCAAACAGCATACAACGGTGCAGATGCAAGTACAGTAGAGACAAAAGTAACAGATAAAATAGAAGAAGCAGTAAGTGGAATCGATGGTATCGATAAACTTATGTCAAACTCTTATGAGGGTTTTTCTGTAGTTACTATTCAGTTTGAATTATTTAAAGATTTAGATGTAGCAACAAATGATGTGCGTGATAAAATAGGAACTATAACTTTACCTGATGAGGTGGAGAAACCTACAGTTAAAAAGCTAGGTGCAAGTGGAACAGTTATCAATCTTTTTGTTGCTTCAAAAAATGATAATCCTACAGCACTTATGAGATTAGCAGATGAAAAACTCAAACCAAAATTACAAAGAATACAAGGGGTTGGGGAAGTTAATATCATAGGATATCAAGATAGAGAAGTGCGTATATTTATCAACCCTTTTTTACTCAATAAATATAATCTTACTCCAACAGAATTACAGCAAATAATCTCTAGTCAAAATATTTCACAAGGGGCTGGAAAACTGATTAATTTTGACCAAGAGATTATCGTAAAACTAAAAGCAGATGCTTTAAGTATCGACGAATTATCAAATATTTTAATCAAACCAGGTTTAAAACTCAAAGATATAGCAAAAATTGAAGATGGATTAAGTGACACGAGTAGTTTTTCATCTTTTAAAGACAACCAAGGGGTGATGTTAGAGGTCAAAAAAATATCTGGAGAAAATGTTTTAAATATCATTGATAGTGTAAAAAAAGTTATGCCACGATTACAAACTATTGCAGGGGATGAATATGAGCTTCAACTCCTTCAAGATCAAAGTGAAAAAATACTTGTAAATATAAATAATGTAACGTTTGACCTTATTTATGGAGCAATATTAGCTATCATAATTGTATTTTTCTTTTTACGAAATGTTACTGCTACTTTGGTATCTGCTTTGGCGATTCCTACTTCAATTATTGGGACATTTGCCATTATTGATTGGATGGGATATGATTTAAATAGATTGACATTGATTGGTCTTACTTTAGCTATTGGTATTTTTATCGATGATGCTATTGTTGTTATTGAAAATATTACTAAGAAAATGGAAGAGGGTGTTGAGCCTTTTAGAGCTTCATTTGAGGGGATTAAAGAAGTGGCATTTTCTATTTTAGCTATTTCATCTGTATTACTCGCTGTATTTATACCTGTTGCATTTATGGATGGAATTGTAGGGATGTTTTTTAACTCTTTTGCTATGACTGTTGCTGCTGGAATTGTGATATCGTATTTTGTAGCTGTTATGTTTATCCCTACAGTTGGAGCACGGGTATTAAGAAGTGGGGAGAGCAAATTTTTTCATAAAACAGAACCATTTTTTAAAGCACTTGATAGAAAATATGTGGCACTTTTAAAACCGCTTATTCGGTTTAAAACTCTTACCATTATATTTACTGTTGGACTTTTAATCGCATCTACAAAATTAACAGTGGGGATGGATTTTATCCCTATGGAAGACAATAGTGAGTTTCAAGTATTTATAAAAGCACCAGTTGGAACAAACTTAGAAACAATGAAGAAAAAAGTTCAGCCTTTACTTGATGAGATAGATAGTGATGAAGCTGTTCTTTATAGTGTTTTATCTATAGGATACAATAGTGCAAAAGAGATACACAAAGCAAAAATATATGCAAAACTCAAAGAGAAAAAAGAGAGAACACTTAATCAAGAAGAGTTAGTAATCAAATATACAAATAAGTTTAAAACCATAAAAGATATGGTGATAACAGTAGAAGACTTACCACCTTTTGATACTGGTAGTTCAAATGCTCCTATCCAGATAGTTTTAACTGGAGATAATTTAGATGTACTTAATGTTACATCACAAAAAGTGATGAATATGTTAGCAAATACAAATGGTGTTACAAATATCGATAGGGATTATGAGTCTGGAAAACCAGAGATAAAAATAGATATCAAAAGACAAAATGCTCAATTAGCAGGTGTGAGTGCGAGTGAAATTGCTGGAATTTTAGCTAGTGCTTATAGTAGTGATAGAGCTATTTCATACTATGAAGAGAAAGGTCGACAGTTTGATATCACTTTGCGATTTGAAGATCAGTATAGAAGTTCTATAGATGATATGAAAAAACTTCAAGTACGAAGTAGCGATGGAAATTTTGTCTCTTTAGAAGGGCTCGTAAACTTTGAACAAAGTACTGCAACTGCTTCTATTAATAGGTTTGATCGTGAAAGAAAAGTACTTGTAACTGGTGGATTATTTGCAGAGAGTTTAGATAATATTGTAAAAAAAGTAGATGAACAAATAGGTGAACTTTTACCTACTGGATATAACTATCGATATACTGGTGATGTAGAAAATATGCAAAAAACAAATGCTGCTTTTGGTGGTGCGGTTTTATTGGCTGTTATTTTAATATATCTTATTTTAGCAGCTTTATATGAGTCTTTAATTCAGCCCTTCATTATTATGGTATCTATGCCTTTATCATTTACAGGGGTTATGGTTGCCCTAGCAGTTACAGGAAATAACTTCTCTTTATTTGTAATGATTGGTATTATTTTACTTTTAGGTATGGTTGGGAAAAATGCTATTTTAGTAGTAGACTTTGCGAACAAAGCAGTAAAAGAGGGTAAAAGTGTAGATGAAGCACTTTTAGAAGCGGGTGAAAAAAGATTACGTCCTATTTTGATGACTACATTTGCTATGATTGGTGCTATGATACCTCTAGCATTTGGAACAGGTGCAGGAAGTGAATCAAATGCACCAATGGCACTAGCAATCATAGGTGGACTAGTAAGCTCAACAATACTTACACTTTTAGTTGTACCAGCTATTTATAAGTTTATGTATCCAGTGGATAGATGGCTTAGGAAATGGTATGAGAAGGGGACTGTTAGTTAATAGTTAATAGTGGGCGAGATTTTTATCTTGCCTTTTTTTATGGGCTTTGATATAATAAATCAATAAATATAAAGGATAAACTATGTCAGATATATTACAAATACTAAAACAATCAAAACAACAGTTTTTAGATGATGGTGTAGAGATAGTTGGTGTATTTGGTAGTTTTGCACGAGATGAACAAACTACTACAAGTGATATAGATATAGCATATAAACTTTTACAAGATAAGTTTTTTAAAAAATACAAAGGTTTTGAAGCCGTTTGTAAACTAGCTGATATAAAAGATGAACTATCTAGTAAACTAAAAAGAAAAGTAGATTTTATCTCTTTAGAAAACTCAAATAAAGAGTTGGTAACTAATATGAAAAAAGAGATGCTTTATGTATGACTTTATCTTGTTTGTTAGCATATCTTTGTTTATGTTGATATTTGATATAATTCAAAATGATTTATAAAAAGGTAATAAGAAATGATAAAAAGTTTTGGTTGTAAAAATATAAAAGCAATTAAAGAATTTTCAGAAATAGAAATACGACCAGTTACTATAATAATGGGTGAAAATTCTAGTGGAAAGTCTTCAATATTACAAGCTTTATCATTATTATCAGTGAATAAAATATTTGGTAATGATATTCGAAGAATTAAATATAATAATCCTTTTTCAAACTTTGAAACTATAGATACCTTTAAAAACAAAGGTGAAGATGTAATTTTAACATTTAATATAGAAGATAATAACTCTGATGAATATAGATTAACACTAGTATATAAAGATGATTTGAATAGTAATGAATACGGTTTATTACAAAGAGCAGAAATTAAAAAAACAAATAGTTTTAATATTGAGTTAACAAATGAGGAAAATGATAATTTATATAATATTAAAATTAAATCTATTAGTGAAGAATCTTTAATAAATAAGTATATTAATAAAATTAATTTTAGTACAAATTTAAAAATTATTACATCCTTAAATTTAGAAGAAAATTTACAAGATGAAGAAATCGACGAAATTAGTAATGATGTAAGTGAATTGTTTGAATTGGCAAAAAAACTACTAAATCCACTTGAAGTCTTAATAGATAACTTGATCTCTGTTAGACATGTTGGGATGTTAAAAGATGTAAAAGCTACATATGATTATGAAAATGATTATATCGGATATTTTGGAGAAAAATATCGAGATGTTGCTAAAAGTCTATCATCTAAAATGTATATTAATAAAAGTTTAAAAAATATTTTTCAATATGAAGTAAAAAAGATTGATAAAGATACGGGTGATTTTTATTTACAAGATGATGAAATAGGTAAGCCTTTAAAGTTGAATATGTTTGGAAGTTCAGTTAGTTCTACTATACCGATACTTACTCAATTTGCTAAAAATAGAGAAAAAGATGTAAAAGATAAATACAGATTAACTATTATTGAAGAACCTGAAATAAATGAACACCCAAAGTCACAAGCAAGACTAGTTGAGTCACTTTTTCCAAAAAGTAGGCCAAAAAATCATTTTAATATAATAGAAACACATAGTGACCATATAGTAAATAAATTAAGATATTTAGTATCCCAGAAAATTATTAAGCCTAAAGATATAGTAATATACTATAAGCATAAAAATTCTACCGAATCTATAGATAAAAATAAATTCTATAAAATAGAGGTTAATAAATGTGGTCAATTTATTTCAGATGATTTTGGCAAGGGAGGATTCCCTAAAGGCTTTTTTGATGCTACATTAGATGAGTTATTTAAGATAGAAAGTGATTGTTAATGTATATAGCATTAAGTGATAAGCTTTTAAAGGAATTTCTATCTTATAATGGTACTGGTCATTATAATAAAGATTTATTAGCAAAACTTTTTAAGTATTTACAACCATTTAAACTAGGTAGATATCAAAGTGGTTTACTATCTGAACCTATATTAAAATCACTTACAGGGAATAATAGTTTAATATCTTTATCAGAAGCTCAAAATGAAACTGATTTAATAAAAGACACCAAATTTAAATTAATGTTAACTGATAACCTTAATACTTATCCTTATATAAATATTTTAGGAGATGAAGTTAATATAAATTATAATGCAACTTATAAAACTACAGAAAATAGAAGTAAAGCAATCAAACATATTAAAGAATTATTATTAAATTCTAATGAAATTGAAATAATAGATAGTTATTTGTTTCCACAGTTTGGATCAACACAATGGGATGAAAACTTTCAAATTATTAAAGAAATAGTACCTAGAAAATCTATTAAATTGAAACTAGTTTCATTTAATGTAAAACAAGAACACAAATCTGCTTTACGTGGATATTGCAATAATTGGAATATCTCTTATCCTAAACTTAATAAAAATGAAATACATGACCGATACATAAAAACAGATAGTATAGAAATTTTAATAAGTAGTGGAGTAAATTATTTGAAAGATATTTCTAAAGATTTAACATATATTGTAAAAGAAAAATAATTAGAATTTTTATAAAATAGAATGTTAACTACTTGATACAATTCATTTACTTTAAAAAGATAAAATAAAATATGATAGAGATTTTGATGATAGAGGATGACTGGGAGATTGCTGAGCTTTTAGGTGAGTATCTTGGTGGTTTTGATATGTGTATTACTAACTATGAGTGTCCCCATCTTGGGATTAGTGCGCTGAGTGTAAAAAAGTATGACTTAGTGATACTTGACCTTTCTTTGCCATCTATGGATGGTACTGAAGTTTGTAAATTGATTCGCCAAAGATCACAAATACCTATTATCATCTCTAGTGCTAGAAGTGATATACAAGATAAGGTGGTTTGTTATAACTATGGGGCGGATGATTATATCCCTAAGCCTTATGACTCGCAAGAGTTAGTACTTCGTATAAATGCACTTTTAAAAAGACACTCAAATACTCCAAATACAAAACAAGAACCCAAAAAGCTTTTTACTTGTGATGAAACTAAGATGGAAGTGTATAAATTAGATAGCTTACTAAACTTTACAAATGCAGAATATGCAATATTTTCATATATGATTAAAAAAAGTGGATACCCAATATCAAGAGAAGAGATACTATTAAATGTAGATTCTATAAAATACGAAAGTAACATAAAAAGCATAGATGTATTTATAGGAAGAATACGAACAAAAATAGAAGAAAACCCAAAAAAACCACAGTATTTAGTATCTATAAGAGGAGTAGGTTATAAACTTATCAATGAAACAAATAAATAAAAACTCTATTTTTTTTAGTATCACTATCTTTTTTGTGGGGCTTATGGTCATAGCTCACTTGATAATATATGTGGGATATACAATTACAAAACAAGAACAGATAGATTTAAAAGTAAATAGATATATGAAAACTCTTTTTATGATACATAAAACCCAAGAAGAAAATGAACATCATCATAGGAATAAAGCAAAAAAAAGACCACCCCATCCACCAAAACCTATGTTTGGATTGTCACCAAAGCAGTTAAATGTTGAGCTTAAAAAATTTGACTTAGAACTTAGACTATCTTTATATGAGAAAGTAAAACAAAAAGGTGAGCTGATAGCTTCGCAGTTAGATTGGAAACTTTATGAATATGAAGGGCATAACTATTTTTATAGAAAAAATAGAATGGAGACTTTATTTATCAAAGATAATATAAAAGTTTCAGATAAAACAAAATATCTATTTAGTTTAGCTTTTTTATTAAATATGCTATTTGTATCTTTTTATATCTTTTTGATAAAAAAGCTTACACCACTAAAAAAACTAAAAACAAATATATCAAAGTTTTCAAAGGGTGACTTGAATATAGATACATCATGTGTCGGAAAAGATGAGATAAGTGAAGTGTCAAATGAATTTAACAATGCAATAAAAGAGATAAGACAACTCACAGAATCAAGAAATCTTTTTTTACGAAATATCATGCACGAACTAAAAACACCCATAACAAAAGGTTCACTCGTAAGTGATATGATGGTAGATGGAAAACATAAAGAGAGTTTAAAAAGAGCATTTTCAAGGCTTCAGTATCTTTTACAAGAGTTTGCAAAGATAGAACAACTTACATCAAAAAATATTGTTTTACAAAAAGATAGTTATAGAGTAGTAGATATACTAGACCAAGCTATAGATATACTTATGATTAATAGAGATGAGTTGGATTTTGATATAAATGAAAACTTACTTGTAGATGTGGATTTTCAGTTTTTTGCACTAGCTTTAAAAAATCTTATCGACAATGGTTTAAAATATGGTGACTCTAAAGTAAGTGTACAAATAGATACAAACTATCTAGCTATAAAAACTACAGGGAAAAAACTAGCAAAAAACTTAGATGAGTACCTAAAACCATTTAATAGAGAGTATGAAACAAGTACTCAAAGTCTAGGATTAGGGCTTTATATCGTTCATAGTATACTAAAAGCACATAATTTATCTCTTCAATACAAATATGAAAAGAATCAAAATATATTTTATATAGAGTTTTAATCTAAAAGAACTGTTACCCTTTATTTACTCAAAAAATATACAATAATCTCTTATCTTAAAAATAAAGAGTTATTGTATGAATTTTATAATCGAATATTTTGTAAAAAACTCAAGACTAAACTATACCCTTATGGGATTTATAGTGATGATGGGTATTTTTGCATATATAAATATACCAAAAGAGATGTTTCCTAACTCTACAGTTGATTCTATCATGGTTAGGGGAAACTATAGTGGTGCTAGTGCAAATAGCTTAAATAATTTTGCAGTTGTTGAAATAGAAAATCAAATAGATTCTGTTTCAGGTATTAGTAAGAGTACATCAACTATAACTGATGGAAGTTTTTCTATAAAAGTGGAACTTCAAGATGGAGTAGATAAGAGTGAAGTTGAAGATGATATAAAAACAGCAGTTACAAATGCAAAAAAATATCTACCAAGTGATATGACAGAACCCACTGTATCAAGCGCAAAACGAAAAATGGCACTATTAAATCTATCTATCCTTTCTACACAAAAAAATAAAGCAGAACTTTTAAAAATATCAGAAAAACTAAAAACAAAACTTTCACAAGTAAATAATGTAAGTGAGATAAGTATTTTTGGAGATAGTGACCTACAAATAAAACTACTACTAGACCATAAAAAGATAGATATGTATGGACTTGATAGTACTAGTGTGGTAAGTGCTATTTCTAATCTATCGTATATCTATCCAGTAGCCAAGATAGAAAAAACAGGTGAACATCTTTTTGTAAGTGCTACAAATAATAAGTTTGATAAAGACTCGTGGTTAAATACGATTTTAAGAATAAATAGTAAAAATGTTTTTCTAAAAGATATAGCAACTCTAAGTATAGATTATCCTGAAGATGAAACTATCTCAAGACTAAATGGGCAAAATACAATCTCTTTAAATATTTATAAAAATGATTCAGGAGATGCTATCTCTATGGCAGATAATATTAAACTAATACTTGAAGAGTTTAAATTAAACTATCCTGATATTCATATCCAAGTTACAAGAGATAACTCTTATTTAGTAGATGAAAGGATAAAAGTGATTTTATCAAATATCCTTTTTGGACTTATTTTGATAGCTTTATTTATGCACTACTTAATCTCTCCTAGACTTTCATTTGTTATTATTTTAGGGATTCCTACTTCTTTTATTATTGGTGTTGTTATCATTGAGTATATGGGGTATAGTTTAAATCTCATCTCTCTTATGGCTATACTTATCTCTTTGGGGATTGTGGTTGATGATGCGATTATTGTAAGTGAAAATATCCAAAGACACCTAGATGAGGGTGCTAGTATCCATAGTGCTGTAGTAGATGGTACAAAAGAGGTTATAGCACCTGTTTTGATTGCTTCATTGACAACCGTTTGTGCATTTTTACCGCTTGTTTTAGTAAGTGGAGAGTTTGGACGAATGGTATATCTTATCCCTTACTGCTATAGCAAAACAAATAGCAAATCTTTTTATGGAAAAAGAACAAACTACAACTTTTAACAGTGATGGTGTCGTAAAAATAAAAACCCAGTCTTTATACAAAGATGACTTAGATGAACTAAAACACTTTTTAATCAACATAGATAATAAAAAAATAGAACTTCAAGAGTTAGTAGATTTTACTATTGAAAAAAACTTTGCAAAACTAGAGAAAGAAAATGGTCAAATACTAAAAAAAGTATATGCAAATATTGACAATCAAAATACAAGTGCAAATGAAGTTTTAAATAAACTTGCACCAATTATTAAAAAAATAGAACAAAATGGAATAAGTATAAGTTTTGGAGGGGAGAGAGAAAAAAGCTCAATGCTTAGTAGTGATTTATTTAAAGCATTTATGATAAGTTTGTTTTTGATATTTATTGTTTTACTTATTAATTTTCCATCATTCAAGTCTGCATTTATTATCATATCCGTTATTCCATTTACTATTTTTGGTGCAATACTTGGACATCTAATAGTAGGGATAAATCTAAATTCTCAGTCATTTATAGGGATGCTAGGACTTGCAGGAGTTGTGATAAATGATGGAATAGTGATGTTGGAGTTTTTAAAAGAAACAGAAAACAAAGAGGAGTTTTATAAAAGAGCGAAACTACGACTAAGACCTATATTTATCACTTCTATTACTACAATTTTAGGACTGTTTTCTTTGATGTTTTTTGCAACAGGGGAAAATGTGATGATGCAAGCAATAGCAGTATCTTTAGGTTTTGGACTGGCTTGGGGAACGATACTTAATCTTATCTATGTACCAGCACTATATGCAACTCTACACAAAATAAAGGATTAGAAAAATGAAAAAATATATACTAGTACTACTAACACCACTTATGGTATTTGCACAAAGTTATATGGCAAAAATTGAACCCTATGAAAAATATACTATATACTCTCAAACTTCAGGACAAGTAGTATATCTTGATAAAAAAGATGAAACAAAAATTGTAGATAAAACAATCATAAAACTAGATGATAGTTTAGAGCAAAAACAGTTGAGTATTTATCAAAAACAACTCAATCTTTATCTAAAAAAGTTAGAAATACTAGAAAAAAGTTATCAAAAATATATAAAGATAAAAGGGAAAAGCCAATCAGATAAAGATGATAAACTTTATGAAGTGATAGAACTAAAAATCTCTATAGAAACTCTAAACTCAAATATTTATCAAATAAAAGATACTATAGCTAAAAAAACAATATCTTTAAAAAACTTTTATATAAAAGAGTTCAAAGTAAATCATGGGGACTATGTATCTACAGGAAAAGAACTAGCAACTGCTTATGATATAAGTAAGTCAAAGTTAGTTGTGTATGTAAGTAGTGATGACTATAAAGATATAAAAAATAAAAACATACAAATAGATGGAAAAAATGATATAGCTACAATCGAAAAGATTGATAAAACTATAGATGATACATATCTATCAGCATATAAAGTCACTCTAGTATTAGATGATAAAAACTTTGGAAAAGCAGTAAAAGTGGAGTTTGTAAAATGAAAAACTTAACACTTTTGTCTTTTTTAAGTATTTGTGTATTTGCAAACGAAAGTGAGATTTTAACACAAACAAAACAAGAGATAATAGACTTAAAAAAAGAACAAATACAACAAAAGAAAAAAACAAATCAATATGACTGGATAGGGGATATCAATCTAAAAGCTTCTTTATCTACAAACCAAGATGATATACAAAGTGAAGACTACTCTATCTCTATATCCCAAGATATATTTAGGTTTGGAGGTATTGGTTCTAAAATAAAATATGCAAAAGAGTTAGAAAACCTTCAAAACTTAGAGTTGAAAAAAGATACAAAAGATGACTTGAGTAGTTTATATACACTTCTAATAGATATAAAACAAAATGAATTAAGTCTAAAACAAAATATCTTAAATACAAAAAATACAAAAATAGATATAGCACACAAAAAGTCAGAATATAAAGCAGGGCAGTTAAGTATAAGTGAACTAAACAATGCAATAATGAAAAAAAACAATTTAAGAGATACTTATCAAACAATACTCCTTACAAAACAGAAGAATATAAATAGCTTAAAAGAGTATACAAGTAAATCATACAACATTATAAAAATACCAAATATATCTTTATTAAAAGAAGAAAGTTTTTTAAAAGAGTCTTTGGATTTAAAATACTTATTCTCAAATAAAGAAGTTTCAAACTTATCTTATGAGATAAAAAAAAGCGATTATCTCCCTGTTTTGAGTATAGATGGAAAATATGGATACTCAAATACAGATGAGATAAAAGGGGATGATTATTATAATTATGGATTAAATTTAACTATACCCTTACGTTTTACATCTTCAAACGATATACAAAATACAAAGTTAGAGTACCTAATAAATAAGCAAAATGTTGATAAAAAGAAAAATGAATTACAACTAATATATAATGAAACTCTACTGAGTATAAATAGTAATAAACAAAAAATTAAACTAGCCAATGAAGATATAAAACTATATGAAGACCTACTTTTTATAAATATTGAAGAGTATAAAGCTGGATACAAAACTATAGATGATGTTCAAACTTTAGAAAACTCAAAGCTTATAAGAGAACTAGATATAAAATTTTATAAATTAAATATAGAAAAAGAGCTATTGAGACTTTATTTTATGATATAAAGTGTTACCCATTGTTTACTTAAAAAAACTACTATAAGTTATACAATAAAAAAGGGGTAAATTATGAATATATCAAGTTCAGGTTTTAATAATAACATGATGCAACAAGCACAACAGATGCAAAGAAGTGCTTCTCCAAGTGCAGCTGAATTATCTAGTAAAGTGATGGAAGTAAGTGATTTAAATAGTGATAGTTTACTTGCAATTGATGAGGTGAATCTGTCAGATGAAACATTTTTGGCTATGGATGAAGATGGTGATGGTTCATTAAGTAGTTCTGAATTAGAGACTAGCTTTTCTAGTATGTTAGATGGAATGAAAAATAAAACTACATCTCCAGAAGAATTTGGAGCACTATTAACAAATATGGGATTGGATGTCCCTGCTCCACCATCAAGAGGTGGAAGTATGCCAAATGCATCTGAAATGGCTAGTGAAATATTTACTAAAAATGACACTAATGAAGATGGTTTGTTATCGATAGATGAGTTAGATATTTCAGAAGAATTAATGAGTGTTATGGATAGTGATTCAAATGGTAATATCACACAAGAAGAGTTAGAAGAGGGACTTAAAGTTCTATTTGAAAGTGTTGAAAGTGGAGAAAAATCCAAAGAGGAAGTTGGTGAACAATTGACAAGTTTAGGTGTAGAATCATCTGAAGGTGGTAAACCAAGTGGTGGTCAAGGTGGTGCTCCATCAGGTGGAGGAGGTGAATCATCAGAGGAATATGAGGAAGCTGATACAAATGAAGATGGAGTTGTAAGTGATGCTGAACAAGCAGCATATGATGGAACAACTTCTGATGATATGACTGATTACACGATGAAGTTAGTAAGTACTTTATTGGATGCTTTAAAAACTGAAGATGATACTTCTAATTCAATGGATGTATCAAAATTTAAATCAATTATGTCAATGGTAAATAATGAAACACAAGATAATGTAACTGCAAATAAACTCAATACTTACGTATCTAATTTAGATTTGGGGTTAAAAACAGCATAATCTAGAATAACCATAAACAATATTTTGTTTATGGTTATTTTTATATTTTTTGTATCTCTGCTTCTTTTTCAACTTCTTCTAAAAATCTAGCAAGTAATTTATCTGTTGGAAGTTTTTCTACTATTTCACCTTTTTTGATGATAAGTCCACTCCCTTTTCCATAAGCAATAGCAACATCAGCACTTTTAGCTTCCCCAATGGCATTTACAACACAACCCATAACAGAAACGTTTAATGGTGTTTTAATGTGCGCAGTTGCTTTTTCAACTTCAGCCACAGCACTTACTAAATCTGCTTCAATTCGACCACAAGTAGGACAAGAGATGATATTTAGTCCCTCTTTAATAATACCAGCATCTTTTAAAATTGCACGTCCTACTTCTATCTCTTTTTCTAACTCACCAGTCATAGAAATACGCATAGTATCACCAATACCGTCAAGAAGTAAACTTCCTAGTGCAATAGAAGATTTAATAGTACTATGAAACTGTGTTCCAGCTTCAGTAACACCTAAATGAAAAGGGTAATCATTTTTTGGTCGTAACATTCTATATGCTTCCACTGTTCTTTGCACATCACTTGCTTTTAGAGATACTTTAATGTCTGTAAAATCTAAATCTTCAAGATATTTGATGTTGTACATTGCAGATTCGACCATACCTGTTGCTGTTTGTCCATATTTATTTTCAAATTGAGATTCTAAGCTTCCACAATTTACCCCAATACGAACAGGTAGAGATCTTTCTTTACAAGCTTTTACTATCTCTTTGATTTTATTTTTATCATTGATATTTCCAGGATTGAACCTGATACAATCTACCCATTTAGCAGCTTCAAGTGCTAGTTTATAATGAAAATGAATATCTGCAACAATTGGTAAACTTGTTTGTTCTTTGATCTGTTTTAATGCAAGAGCATCTTCCATATTTGGAACAGCAACTCTTACTATATCAGCTCCAGCAAAATGAAGTCTATTGATCTGTTCAACCGTAGCTTGCACATCGTGTGTATTACTATATGTCATAGATTGTACAGATATTGGAGCATCTCCACCAATAGCAACATCGCCTACATATATCTTTTTTGTTTTGTGTCTTGTTATCATAATGCAAATATTAGCCAAATTATTATATAATAGTACTTTATATAAGGAATAAAGTTGAGATTTTTATTTGTTTTTCTATTTACCTTTATAACACTTGTTGCTGAGACTATTAAGTTCTCCCCCCTCCCTATGGATAAATCATCCAAAATATTTCTTCAGTATAGTGATATGTTAAAATATTTAGAAAAAGAGACTGGGTATTCTTTCGAATTTGTTTACGCTTCATCTTATGAAGAGTTGATCGATAACTTTAAAGATGGAAAAATAGATATAATTGAATTAGGACCATTGCCTTTTGTGAAACTAAAAAGCGTTTGTAAGTATGCTGAACCTTTTTTAACATTTAAATCAAAAGAGGGAAAAGCAAATTATAGTTGTGATATTTTAACTACAAATAAAAAGATTAAAAATATAAAAGATATATTTAATGCTAAAATAAATAAGAAAATGATACTCACTCGAAAACTTTCTACATGTGGGTATTTGATGACGGAATTTGTTTTAAATGATTATAATAAAAGCTTAGAAAGCTTAGACTATAATTTTGTTGGTACACACTCAAATGTGTTGTTAGAGTTATTATTAAAAGAAAATACTATAGGTACTGTAAAATCAACGGTTGCTAATAAATACAAACATTTTAATTTCAATAAAATAATACAATCTCCTTCAATCCCAGGGTTTGCTTTTATAGCAAATAAAAAAAAGATATCTGATCTCCAAGTACAAAAGATTCAAAAAGCAATACTGAAATTAAATCCTTTAGAAAATAAAGATGATAAAAAAACAGTTATGAAATGGAGTGAGAATACGAAATACGGTGCAATAAAAACAAAAAAAGATGCGTATAAAATTGTATATAAAGCGTTGCAGCAAGTAAAAATTCCTGTTGAAGATAAACTATGAAAAAATTTAACCTATTTACAAAAATAATTACTCCTATTATCATAATAGGTATAGTTTTTTCATATATGGGATATATGTATTTACATTCAATTGTAGAAGCAAATATAAATAATGAGATAAAGCAAAAATTAGAAAATAAAATTCAATACGCTTATGACATAATGCAATCGGAATTTAAATTGCTTTTTTATCTTTATGGAACCTCTGCTTCTGATTATGAGGTGGAATTAAAAGCAGCCAAAAAAGATATATTTTTTCAACTTAAAGAGATTAATAAAAATAATAATGATATTGTGTATATTATTGACCCAAATGAATATATACAGCTTTCAAATTCATATTTAACATCAAGTGAATTGTCGACAATAGTAAGAACTCATCAAAAAAGTATCATAATCAAAGAAAAAGAATATAGAATAATGCAACTTTATTTTAAACCTTGGAAATGGAATATAGTCTATTTATTAGATATATCAAGTTTTGAAGAGATTTTAAATCATAATAAAAATGCTTTGTTTGGGATAGTGTATCTATTACTAATCATTTTAATTATAATAATGATTATAATGTTTAAATTATATATTAAAAATCCAGTTGATCTTTTACTTGCCCATTTTAATTCTATTACAAAAGGGAAATACAACCACATATATCAAAACTATAATACAAATGAATTAGATTTATTAATTTCAGATGTGAATAATATGACAAAATCTATTCAGTATAGAGAAGAAGAATATGAAACTTTATTAGGCTTGACGAAAAAAAGTGAAGAGTATATGAAAGATGTTTTGAGTTCTCAAAGTAGTATGATAATTATTAATGATATGACGAAAATAATAGATGTAAATGATAGTTTTTTAGAGTTTTTTAATGAATTTAAATCTCTTAAAGAATTTCAAAAGAAACATCACTGTGTTTGTGATTATTTTGTAAAAGAGGAAGGATTCATTTATACATTTGAAGATAAAAATTGGGTAAAGTATGTCTTAGAAAATCCAGATATTTTACATAAAGTTAAAATTTTAAAGAATAATGAACATTACATTTATACAATTCAAGCAAAAAAATCTGAAAAATTTGATCGTATTATTATTACAATGATTGATATTACTGAATTAGAGAAAAGTAATAATTTACTTGAACAATATAAAAAAGCTGTAGATGCAGGAACTATTGTTTCTAAAACCAATCCTAAGGGTATAATAACCTATGTAAATGATAAGTTTGTAAATATTTCAGGTTATTCACGAGAAGAATTATTGGGATCACCTCATAATATGGTTAATAGTAAAAATACCGAAAAAAGTGTTTTTAAAGATATGTGGAAAACAATCAAGTCTAAAAAAATCTGGAATGGGAGTATAGAAAACAGAAAAAAAGATGGGAGTTCTTATTTTGTGGTTGCAACAATAATCCCTATTTTAGATGAGAATGAAAAAATCATAGAATATATCGCTTTACGACATGACATAACTGCTGAAGTACAAGCTGTTGAAAAGGCAAAAAAAGCTGAAAATACAAAGAGTTTATTTTTAGCGAATATGTCCCATGAAATTAGAACACCTTTAAATGCAATTATTGGGTTTACAAAAATTTTAAAAAACTCTGAATTAAAGAAAAAAGAAGCAAACTATATTAATGTGATTGATCAAAGTGCTGAAAATTTGTTGGGTATTGTAAATGATGTATTAGATATCACAAAGATTGAAAATGGAAGTTTGGTATGTGAAAGTATTGAATTTAATCCATTTAAAGAGTTTAATGCTGTGAGCGATCTGTTTTCTGCTACAGCAAAAGAAAAAAATATAGAAATCATTTCAACAATAGATCATAAAATATTACAAAAACTTATTGGAGATCCTTTACGAATTAAGCAAGTTTTATCAAATTTGATTTCAAATGCCATAAAATTTTCTTCTCAAAATTCAAAAATTGAATTTACTGTAGATTTAGTATCTCAAAGTTCAAAACAATGTAAACTTTTGTTTAGTGTAAAAGATTATGGTATTGGAATAGATAAAAATAAACAAGAAACTATTTTTCAAGACTTTACACAAGCAGATGATAGCACAAGTAGAGAGTATGGAGGTACTGGATTAGGCTTAAGTATTAGTAATAAACTTATTAATGCACTTGGTTCTAAAATAGAGATTGAAAGTGAAGAAGGGAAAGGAAGTAATTTTTTCTTTACATTGGAGTATGAAATAGATGAGTTTGATAATAAAAACCTTGAAGAGTTAAATAAGTTAGAAATTGGGATAATATTATCGAAGAGAATTGAAGAATATGATTATCAAGAATTAAAAGTTTATTTAGAATCTGTAACGAATGTAACAATATATAAAGATATTGAAAATGTAAAAAATATAGATGAAAAAGATCTTTTAATTTTAGATGAAACTAATCCAATAGATAAAATAATTGAATTAGATAAAAAAAGTTCGAATAAAATTATATTACTCTCTCATGAACAAAAAAAATATGATAAATTACAGAATAGTTTAATTTTAAATACGCCGTTTAATAGATCAATAGTATTTGATATTTTAGCAGGGTTTATTGATGGACTTTCTTTAATAGATTCAAAAGAAAAAGTTACTTATGAACAATTTAAAGGAAAAATTTTAATTGCAGAAGATCATAAAGTAAACCAACAGTTAATTTCAATGTTATTAGATTTAAGAGGTATTGAATATGAATTTGCAAACAATGGGCAAGAAGCGGTAACACTGTTTAGTTTAAATAAATATGATATGATTTTTATGGATATAAATATGCCTATAAAAAATGGGAAAGAGGCTACTTCTGAAATTATTGCACTAGAGAATCAAAATAACTTAAAACATACACCTATCGTGGCACTTACTGCAAATGTAATTGAAACTGATAGAGAAGAAACAATGAAAATTGGTTTTGATGGTTATCTTCTTAAACCACTTGATGAAATCAAACTTGATGAAGTATTTAGAAAGTATTTGAGTGGTGAGAAAAAAACACCAGAAAAAACTTTTGAAAAAGTACCCTCTGTTTCATTATCTAAAAATATCTATAGTTTAGAAAAGACAAGCGAATTGTCTGGATTACCCGTACTAGTGTTAAAAAAGATTGTAGCAAATTTTATCTCAACTATTGATAGTGACATCAGTGCATTAGAAGTTGCTCTTCACAATAAAGATTTTGATGAAGTAGCAAATTATTCTCATAAAATTAAAGGAGCAGCTTTAAATTTAAGAATGGATAATATATCTGAAATAAGTACAAAAATAGAATCTCAAGCAAATAAAAAAGAAGATATCTCTTTAGAAGAAGATATAAAAATTTTAATTGATGAGATTAGTGTTATTAAAAATTTAGAGTGTTGATTCTTTAAATTGATTATATATCTCTTGTATTTCATCAATACTTTGGATAAATAAGTCTACAAGTTCTGGATCAAAATGTTTTCCTTTTTCCTCTTCTAGTAAGGAGATAGCATTTTGAAAACTCCATGCAACCTTATATGGTCTATGAGAAACGAGTGCATCAAATACATCAGCAATCGCCACTATTCTTCCCTCTATTGGTATCTCTGTGCCTGTTAAGTTATTTGGATATCCTGAACCATCAAACTTTTCATGATGAGAAATGGCAATATTTGCTCCCATCTGTAAATATTTACTATTTGATTCTTTTAGTATTTCATGACCAATTGATGCATGTGTTTTCATAATAGCATATTCATCTTCTGTAAGTTTTCCAGGTTTTAGTAAAATACTATCTTTAATCCCCACTTTTCCAATATCATGGAAAGGTGATGAGTAATATATAACATCTTGTATCTCTTCACTTAATCCATATTTGTTTGCTAGTAGTTTAGAATAATGAGCAACTCTTTCTATATGATTTGCTGTTTCTGGATCTTTAAATTCTGCAGTTTTACCGAGCATAATTAATGACTCATGTTCCCTTTCAATAAGATTTTGAGTTGCAATTTCAACCTCTTTTTCTAACTGTTTTGCTCTGTTTGATAACTGTATCTGTGCATCTCTTAGAGAGAGTAAGTTCTGAGTTCTCACTATAAAATCAGGCAAATCTAATGGTTTATTTAAAAAATCAGTTGCTCCAGCTGTAAGTGCATCTGCTCTGACATTTTCACCTGCGGCTGTTATCATTATTATAGGTGTTGAGTTATTCTCTTTTCTGAATTTTTGTATTAACTCTAGTCCATTTAGTTGGGGCATCATGTAGTCAGTAAAGATTATATCTACATCATTATTTAATATAAAATTTAAGGCCTCGACAGGGTCTAAAAAACTTGTAACTTCTAACTCTATTTGATCAGCAAATGCCTCTAGTAACATTAAATTTTGTTGGTTGTCATCTATAGAAACGGCAAGAATATTTTTATACATAGGTATCCTTTATTGTAGAAGTATATTAACAAAAAATTCCACTAATATATATTAAAATTATGCTAAAATAAGTAAAAGAAAAGGAAACAGTATGACTAACAAATCAAGTAAAAATAAAATTGTAGGTATATGTTTAATTTTATCATTGTTTATTGGAATAATAGCATATTATATATCATCTTCGATTATTGAAAAAAATATAATAGACAATATTGTTAAAAACTCAAAGGTTGATGTAGAAAGATTACAAATAGTAAGAGAATATTATACTAAATACATAGTTAAAGATTTAAAAAAAGATCCAGAACATTGGCGTTTTAGTTATGATCATAAGGATAAAGTATCTACATTGCCTTTTCCTACTACTGTTATTCATGATTTAACTAAAATGTATTCTTCTCGTAGTGAGTCCAAAATAGAACTCTACAGCGAATATCCTTTTTTAAATAGAAAAGATAGAGTGCTTACTGCATTTCAAAAAGAAGCAATAGCTAAAATTAAAGAGAGTAAAGATGGAATTTTTTATAAAAAAGATATCATTGATGGAAAAAAAGTTTTAAGAGTAGTTGTAGCTGATTATATGATTTTACCAGCATGTGTAAATTGTCATAATTCACACAAACTTAAAAATTGGCCAGATAATAAATGGAAATTAGGAGATAAACGAGGTGTTTTAGAAATAATAACACCTATAGATTAATTGAAATAATTCCAGACTTCTATAAATTAAATAGATATATTTATCTAAAAAAAGATATAATAAGGTATAAAATAGATATAAATAATAGTAGGTAATTGTGGAAAACATTAATATTTTTGATTTAATAGTAGTTGCTTTGATAACCATTTTGGGCTTGAAGGGTTTGTTTAGAGGATTCACAAAGGAATTTTTTGGTTTAGTTGGGATAGTAGGGGGTGTTTTTGTAGCATCAAGACTTTCTAAAACTGCAGGAGAGATGGTTAATGGTATTATCCCTATGGAAAACGATAATACTATTTTATTAGCTGGTTTTGTTGTATCTTTAATAGTTTTTTGGATTTTAGCTTATCTTGTAGGGAATGTTTTAGAAAAAATATTCAAAATGAGTGGTTTAGGAGTTTTTGACAGAATTTTAGGATTTGTATTTGGTGCAGGTAAAATATTTTTACTTTTTTCTATTATCTCTTATGCTGTATCTCAAGTAAAAATGATCAATGATAATATAAAACCTAAACTTGAAACAAGTATAGTGTTTCCTATTTTAAAAGATACTGGAAACTATATTATTAAACTAGATACAAGTGGGTTACAAACTGAAGTTTCAAAACAACTAGATGTTGTAGTAGATGCAACAAAAGAGAGTATGGAAGAGATTTCAAAAGAGGAATTAGCAAAAAAGGCTAATGAGATGAAAAGTCAAATAGAAGGACAAAATAGTGAAAAATAATGAAACTGTTTTAGATGATTTGAAAACTGTTTTAAAAACAAAAGGGATGAAATATACGGAGCAAAGAGCTATTATCCTTCAAATTCTTTTAAATATTGACGATCATTTAAATGCAGAAGAGGTTTTAGATATCGTAAAGGAAAAGTATCCTGAACAAAAAATAGGGATAGCTACTGTTTATAGAACATTGAATTTTTTAGAAGAGGTTAATCTTATCTCATCTATCTCATTTGGAAAAGATGGTAAAAAATATGAAGGAAATAATAGTCATCATCATGACCATATTATTTGTACAATTTGTGGCAAAATAGTAGAATTTTTAGATGAAAGTATTGAGCAAAAACAGGAACAAATTGCTTTAGATAATGGTTTTAAAATAACTGATCATACTATGCAAATATTTGGTGTTTGTAATGATTGTCAAACTCAAGAAAATAAAACTAACAAAGGATAAATAAAATTGTTTGAAAATAAATATATACAACAAAGAATACAAAAAGCAGATGATTTAAGAGAAGCTGGATTTAATCCATATTCAAATGAATCAAAAAGAAATACTACAATAGAAAAATTTATAAATGTAAATAGTGATATTGAAGCAAAAGAAGAAAAAAGAGATGAACATAGAGTTTATACAGTAGCTGGAAGAATTAAATTTTATAGACTAATGGGTAAGGCTAGTTTCATTAAAATAGAAGATGAAAGTGGGTTATTACAAATATATGTAAGCCGAGATAATCTTCCTGAAGGTTTTTATAATACGGTATTCAAAAAAATGGTTGAAGTAGGTGATATTATTGAAGTTACAGGATATCCATTTGTAACAGGAAAAGGGGAACTCTCTTTACATGTCTCAGCACTTACAATTTTAACTAAAGCAATCTCTCCATTACCAGAAAAATATCATGGTATTCAAGATAAAGAATTGAGATATCGACAAAGATATTTAGATCTTATTATGAATAGTGAAGTAAGAAAAACATTTCATATTCGATCAAAAGTAATTTCACTTACGAGAAGATTTTTTGAAAATAAAGGTTTCTTAGAAGTTGAAACTCCAATGATGCACCCAATTGCGGGTGGTGCAAATGCAAAACCATTTACTACTCATCACAATGCTTTAGGTGTTGATAGATTTTTAAGAATTGCACCAGAATTATATTTAAAAAGATGTATTGTTGGTGGATTTGAAGCAGTATTTGAAATAAACAGATGTTTTAGAAATGAGGGTATGGATGCTACTCATAATCCTGAGTTTACATCAATTGAATTCTACTGGGCATATAAAACATATAAAGATTTAATTGTGATTACAAAAGAGTATTTTGAATATTTATTTGAACATCTAAATTTACCAACAATACTACCTTACGGTGATTTAGAGATTGATTTTCAAAACTTTTCTGAGATTCCATTGATTTCTTCATTAACTGAGATTGGTGGAGTGCCAGCTGATATTACAACTGATAAAGAAAAAATATTAGCATTTTGTGCTGAGAAGAATATTGATGTTAATCCTTCTATGAATATAGGTCAACTTCAAGGTGAATTGTTTGACGAATTTGTTGAAGCAAAACTTATTAATCCTACGTTTATCACAGAATATCCAGTTGAAATTTCTCCACTTGCTAGAAGAAATGATGAACAACCACATTTAACAGATAGATTTGAATTATTTATTGGTGGTAAAGAGATTGCTAATGCATTTTCTGAGTTAAATGACCCAATTGATCAACTTAAAAGATTTGAAGGTCAAATGGATGCTAAAGATGCTGGTGATGATGAAGCTCATGAGATGGATGCTGATTTTGTAAATGCTTTATCGTATGGTATGGCTCCAACTGCTGGACAAGGTATTGGAATTGATAGGCTTGTGATGATGTTAACAAATGAACATAGTATACGAGATGTACTTTTATTTCCTGCAATGAAACCTATTCATACAGAAATAGATTTACATGCAGAAGAGGAGTTATAAAAGTGAATAGTTTCACATTTATAACTACGAATAAAGAAAAATAATAAAATAATAAAATAAGGAAAAAATATGACAGAAAATACAGAATTTATAAAAAACAACAACTTACAAAGTGCAGATGCAGAAGTATTTGGAATGATCGAAAATGAACTTGAAAGACAAACAAATCACCTAGAGATGATTGCATCAGAAAACTTTACATCACCAGCAGTTATGGAAGCAATGGGTTCAGTTTTTACAAACAAATATGCAGAAGGTTATCCTTACAAAAGATATTATGGTGGGTGTGAATTTGCTGACCAAGTTGAGCAATTAGCAATTGATAGAGCGTGTGAAATCTTTGGATGTAACTATGCAAATGTACAGCCACACTCTGGTTCTCAAGCAAATGGTGCAGTATACGCTGGACTTATTAAAGCTGGAGATAAAATTTTAGGTATGGATTTATCACACGGTGGGCATTTAACACATGGTTCTAAACCATCTTTTTCTGGAAAAAACTACTCTGCTTTTTATTATGGTGTTGAGTTAGATGGTAGAATTAACTACGAAAGAGTGATGGATATAGCTAAAACAGTACAACCAAAAATTATTGTATGTGGTGCTTCAGCTTATGCAAGAGAGATTGATTTTGCTAAGTTTAGAGAGATTGCAGATGCAGTAGGGGCAATTTTATTTGCAGATATTGCACATATTGCTGGTTTAGTTGCAGCAGGTGAGCATATGTCTCCATTCCCTTATGCTGATGTAGTTACAACAACAACTCATAAGACTTTAAGAGGTCCACGTGGGGGTATGATTATGTGTAATGATGAAGATATTGCTAAAAAAATAAATTCTGCAATCTTCCCAGGTATCCAAGGTGGACCACTTGTACATGTAATAGCTGCAAAAGCGGTTGCATTTAAAGAGATTTTAGATCCAGCATGGAAAATATATGCAAAACAAGTAAAAGCAAATGCTAAAGTACTTGGTGAAGTTCTTGTTAAAAGAGGTTATGATTTAGTATCTGATGGTACTGATAATCACCTTGTTCTTGTGTCATTTTTAAATAAAGACTTCTCAGGAAAAGATGCAGATGCTGCTTTAGGAAATGCTGGTATTACAGTAAATAAAAATACAGTTCCAGGGGAAACAAGAAGTCCATTTGTAACTTCTGGTATTAGAGTAGGGTCACCTGCACTTACGGCACGTGGTATGAAAGAAGCAGAATTTGAAACAATTGCAAATAAAATTGCTGATGTTTTAGATGATATTAATAATGCTGAACTTCAAGCAACAGTAAAAAAAGAGTTAGAATTATTAGCACAACAATTTGTAATTTATACAAAATCAACATACTAATAGTATATTTTAAATAAAGGGGAGAATCATGGAAGTAGATGGGAAAGAGTTTCTTAGAAATGTTGGAATAGAACAAGATAAAGAACGATTGATACAAGAGCAAAAAAAGCTTGATGAATTAAAAAGAGCATCTGTAAAGCGTGAACAGAATTATAAGAATACGAATAATGAATCAAATGATGAAGAATCAGCTTTTGTAGATTTATCTATTGGAAATGATTCTCCAAAACAAAATAATACTAATAATGTAGATGATATAATTTTAGACACGTCAACTCAAAATAATAAGAAAAAATATATTATGTTAGGCTTTGGTCTTATCTTGTTATTTATTATTACAGTATTAGTTATTCGTCTAATTTCTAATAATGACACAGAAAATAAACTCAATGATATGAGTAGTAAAAAAACAGAAGTTGCAAAAGAGGATATTTTAAATAAAATTGATTCTAATGATGAATACCAAAAAGTAATAGATAGAAAAATTGCAATGGAAGAATCTTCGAAAAATATTCAAAAACAAAAGCAAGAGATAAATGAGATAATAATACCGGAACAAAAATCAGATGATGTTCCTTTAATTTTAGAAACTCCAAAACAAAAAGAGGTAAAACAAAGAGATCTTTTCGAATTAGATAAAAAAGCTCAAAAAGCTCAAAAAGTTTTACAAGAGAAACAAAAAGTTATCAAAAAAGTTGTTCAGCCTAAAGTATTAACGAAACCAAAAAAAGAGATTGTAGTTCCACCAGTAAAAGAGAAAAACCTTTCTAAAGAGAGTACTTCTTTAAGTGGTTATTTTGTACAAATAGGTGCTTTTACAAAAGCTCCTAATAAAAACTTATTAAAAAATATCTCTAAAAAAGGGTACTCTTCAGTTGTCTATAAATTAGTGATTAAAGGGAAAATGTACAATAAAGTTTTAATAGGTTCGTATAAAACAAGAGCAGAAGCAACAGCTAAATTAAGTCAAATAAAAGCTGACTTTAATAATCCAAATGCTTATATATTAAAATTTTAGGAATTTAGATACAATGAATTTTTACAACAAAACAATTTTTCTTGATCAATTTACTCCTGTATCTATTTATCAAAAAGTAAAAAGAATTTTTGATAAAGAGATAACTTTTTTATTTGAATCATCTGTCAATAATAATACCGATGGGAATTTTTCTTATATATTTATAGGGGCAAGAGAAAGGGTTTGGCATAAAAATTCTAAAAGTTATTATAAAAATGAAACTGGCAATGTTCAAGAGATAAATAAAAACCCATTTGTTTTTTTAAAAGAATATTATAAAAACTTGGACCAAAAACTTTATAAAGAAAAAGGAGAAGAGTTAGGAATAGGACTTATTGATGGTTTTATTGGAAATATGGGTTATGATATGGTTGCAACTTTTGAACCAAGCTTAGAAATATCGATGAAAAATTTACCTGATACATTAGATATTCCTGATTGTGATCTTATCCGTCCTAAAATAGTTTTAGTATACTCTCATAAAACATCTCAACTTACAATGGTTACTTCTGTAAACGAGTGTGAATCTGCATTGGAAGATATAGCAAAGTTTTTAAATGAACCTTTTATGCATACCCCTTTAGAAAAAGCGACTATTTTAGAAGAGGGAAGTTTTGCTCATACAAAAGATGAATTTTTTGATATGATTGCAAAATCAAAAGAGATGATTAGAAATGGAGATGTATTTCAAATTTTGATGACTAATAGATATACTGCTAAAGCAAAAATTGATAATTTGAGTTTTTATAGACTTTTACGAAGTAAAAATCCTAGCCCATATCTTTTTTTATTAGAGTATGAAGATTTTTGTATAGCTGGGTCTAGTCCAGAAGTGATGGTAAGACTTACTGATAATCGTATACTTCTTAGACCAATAGCTGGTACGAGAAAACGTGGAAAAACTGTAGCAAAAGATCTAGAGATGGAACACGAGATGTTAAATGATCCAAAAGAGGTCGCTGAACATGTTATGTTAATAGATTTAGGTAGAAATGATGTAGGTAGGGTAGCAGCTACAGGTACAGTTGAAGTTACTGATAAAATGAGAGTAGAGCGGTATTCTCATGTGATGCACATGGTTTCTGATGTAGAGGCAAATTTAGATGGAAAGTATGATATGTTTGATCTTTTTGCCGCAACATTTACAGCAGGAACGATGACAGGTGCTCCAAAAATACGAGCGATAGAACTAATAGCAGATTTTGAAAAGCTAAAAAGAAGTTTTTATAGTGGAAGTATTGCATACTTTGGTTTTGATGGAAATATGGATAGTGCTATTACTATTAGAACAACACTTATAAAAGATGATTTAGTAGTATTTCAATCAGGTGCAGGAGTAGTAGCTGATTCGGTTCCCGAATTAGAGTTTTTGGAAGTGAATAATAAACTTGCAGCAAATATAAGTACTCTGGAAGATTTAAGTAAAATATAAAAAGGGAAATAATTTGAATAAAATGCTAGTAGCACACTCACCAGACGCAGACGATATTTTTATGTACTATGCGATTAAATTAGGATGGGTAACCTTAAAAGATACAGAATTTGATAATTTAGCACTTGATATTGAGACATTAAATCAAGCAACATTAAAAGGTGAGTATGATATATGTGCGATAAGTTTTGCTTTATATCCTTTCGTAAAAAAAGATTTTGCACTACTTAAAACAGCAGTGAGTTTTGGAGATGGGTATGGTCCTAAAATAGTAAAACAAAAAGGGACAATATTAAAAAGAAATTTTAAAGTAGCATTGAGTGGCCAGTACACTACAAATGCTTTGCTATTTAAAATAAAATACCCAGAAGCTCGTATAACATATATGAACTTTTTAGAGATTGAACAAGCTGTAATTGATGGGAGTGTTGATGCAGGTGTTTTAATCCATGAATCAATTTTAACGTATGATGATGCACTTGAAGTAGAGTGTGAGTTATGGGATATTTGGCAAGAATTAGCTGGTAAAGAGTTGCCATTACCTTTAGGTGGTATGTGTCTTAGACGTAGCATCCCTTTAAACAAAGCAATAGATTATGAAAATACGCTTATAAAAGCTGTAAGAGTGGCAAATGATAATAAACTATTATTATCTGAAATGTTACTGGAAAGGGATCTTATACGAGTAGACCATGATACTCTTCAAACATATCTAGGTCTTTATGCAAATGATGATTCAATAGAGCTAAGTGATATCCAATTCAAAGCCTTAGATAAGCTTTATAGTTTAGGATATGAGCATGGCTTTTATGATGAACTTATTAAATCACAAAATTATCTTATCCCTACAGAGTATCAAGAATTGAGAAATTCTTAATACTCACAAAATTCACTTTTCTTTTTCATTCCTTTTAAACTCATATACTATATACTAACACCACAAATTTAGTCAACAATAAATAGGAGAAAGTATGCAAAAAATAAGTTTGAAAATTCAAAATTTAATTTTCATTATGTCATTGGTATTCACTACGTTAAATGCCTCACAAGGTAAATTTACAGGTGGGTCTGATCATAGTATGCCAGAGTGGTTTAAAGAGAGTTTTATGGATATGAGTGAAGATGTGGAAGAAGCAAAAGAGGAAGATAAACATGTGATGTTATTTATGACTTTAAAGTTTTGTCCATATTGTACCAAAATGCTTAAAAATAATTTTGTAGAAGGTGCAAAACTACAACCATATATACAAGAAAATTTTGATGTAATAGGGATTGATATTAAAGGAAGCAAAGAGATTACTGTAAATGAAGACTTGACTTTAACTGAAAAAGAGTATGCAAAATATGTAAATGTACAGTATACGCCTACACTATTATTTTTAAATCAAAAAAATGAAATAGTAGTAAGAATAAATGGATACCGTTCAAGTGAAAATTTTCAATATATTTTAGATTTTGTAAAAAATAAAGAGTATAAAAATATGGAATTAACTCAGTATATTGAAAAAGTAAAAAATAAAACTTTTTATACTTTAAAAGATAATAAGATGTTTAAAAATATAAATGATTTATCTAAAATTGATGGACCAATGGCAGTTATATTTGAAGATGGAAGTTGTACACAGTGTGATTATTTACATAACACTACATTCAAAAATAAAGAGGTTGTAAATGAAATGAGTAAATTTACAGTTATCAGACTCGATGCAAATTCTTCTAAAAAAATAACTACTCCAAATGGAAAAGTAACTACTCCTAATAAATGGGCAAAAGAGTTGGTTTTAGATTATCGACCTGGAATTGTACTGTTTAATAATAAAAAAGAACAAGCAAGGATAGATGCCCTTTTATATAGTTTTCATTTTAAAGAACTATTTCGATTTGTTAGTACAAAAGAGTATGATAATTATAAATCATTTTTAGATTATTTAAGTGTAAGACAAAAAGAGCTTTTAAAAAGTGGAATAAACATCGATATATCAGATAAATAAAAGGAAATTATTCCTTTTATTTATTGTTTAATCGCTTTATAAACACCTTTTGCAGTATTTGATCCATCTGTAAAATTAAATGATCCAAATGTATTATTTCCTGCATTATTAAAACTTCCTTTTATACTACCACCATTATTTGTTGCTTCATAAATAGAGCTGTTATTAGTATTTAAATCTAAGTCTCCATCACTATTAGTAAAATTATTTGTCATAGTTAATTCAGGAACATCATTATTCATATTTATTTTTAACTCTGTATTAAGTGTATTGGCTCCAAAATCAAAATTTAAACCAATTGTCGATTTTATAGGGTCAATAAAAGTTTGTGTTCCTGATTCTGTTAGATAACCCATAGCAACACCATTATAAGATGCGGTAGTTAAAGAAAGTGATGAGATGTCATCTACTATGTTTTGGGCTGCTATCCACGTTTGTTCGTTTATCCCCACAGTAGAAGATCCATCTTCATAAGAAGCTGACCAAAAACCCCATGATATTTTGTCGTTAGGGTCATCATAGTATGTAGAAGTATCTATATCTGTAGCTACTAACCAACCATCTAGTATGTCACTTGTATTATTAAATTTATTGTTAAAGTTTACAGCTGCAAAAATATTATTATTGATATATGCTGAATCTAAATCTTCATATTTCCCACCAAATTTGATATGCATATCAGCTTGATCTTTTATATCTCCTTTGATTTTATCGTTTTTAATATCTAAATCAATTTCTGTATTAGTAGCAGAGGTAAATCCCTTTAAGGTAATATTTTCTGTTGACATAGTTTCAGATTCTCCTAAAAAACTAGGGTCTCTAAACTCACCAAATGTAACGGGTACAGAATTACCTGTAACATTATCTTGAATATCAATAGTTCCACCTAAACCTTGCTGTTTTTTCCCAAAAAGATAAATATACGATGTATCAGCAACAGTGTTTGTAGAGTTTTGAAAATCCTCAGAGATATTTTTGGTTTTTGTATCTACTTTTGCTACTTCTCTTACAATGATTTCATTACCTTCTTCATCTTCTCCAAGTATTTCTTCCTTTTTAATATTTCCTACTGTAAGGGAAATACCATTAGGACTAAAATCATAACTTAAAGCATTTTTGTTTTTCCAGTTTATGTAACTTCCTTTTGTAGTTGCATATAAAGTAGAGTCTGTTGCATAGTCAGGTTTGGTATAGTGTGAAAATCCATCTGTAGGAAGCAAGTTAAAATTACCTTTTTTCCCAAAAATTAAATTTTCTTGATAAGTGTAAAAAGTCTCTTTTACATCAGGTATTTTTACAATAAAAAACTCTTGCATATCATCACTATATATAGTCATTTCATCACTCGTATGCACAGCTGAAAAAACACTATAGGTAGTAGTTGCCTCTGGTAGAGTAATAGTTGGTAAAGTTATAGTATGTGTGTCTTGGACTCCATCTTCATCTTCATCTATTGGAATAGGGGTTGAACCAGTATGTTGCCATTTATATAATTTGCTTGTCCCACTTAAAACACCATCAATAACTTTAAAAGTTGGTTTTGAAACATCACCAACTGAAGGTGTGTATGAGTAATAATAAGGAGATGCCAAACCTTTGGTAATTTCTACACCCTCTGTAAATGATATTCCATTATTTTCTGCATTAATTAGTGGTTCAATATCTCCAGCAGTATCTTCAAATGTAATTGTAACTATGGCTTCATTATGAGTGATTGAAGTTATACGTTTTGTAGGGTTTGCTGTATTCCAAGTGTCAATAATAGTTGTAGAGTTTTCACTAATGCCATAAGCAATACTAGATAGATCATTATAATCTCCACTTGAGTTATCCATTGTCATTGTATGACCTAAAAAAGTTAGTGTTTCACTATCACTACTCCCAATAGCACCAGAGAGAGTAATGGTTTGTTGTTCTGATACATTAGGAATGGAAATAGTTGATTTATTATGTGTATATGTTGCAGAATGAAATACATTATAATAAGATTTTTTTACAACAGGCGTTGTTGTGTCAGGTGTTGTATCAGGTTTTGGAGTAGGGTCTGGTTCTGGAGTTGGTTCTGGAGTTGGTTCTGGTGTAGGCTCAGGGTCCGGAGTAGGTTCAGGTTCCGGAGTTGGTTCTGGAGTTGGTTCAGGTTCTGGAGTAGGTATAGGACTAATACTCTCTACTTCTGTTTGTTGATTTTTAGTATCCCTTGCATCTGTTGCGACTTTTGCTAATGGCTTAATTGTTGGTGCTTTTTTAGTTGGCGGGTTTTCTTTTTTTTCTTGTGCTAAAGGATTTGCTTTTTGTTTTCCTACTGTAGTATCATTTTGACCTGATTCTTTTTCATTATCAGCTGCACCTGATTCTTTTTCAAATTGAGCTTTTAGTGTTGCTGGAATTGCTGCTGGTGGCTGTGGTAATTTTCCTGCTGCAACTGTAGTTTGTTGACCAGCTAAAACTTCTACCATTCCTTGTGGCGTAGAGACAGTAATAGCTCCTGAGGTACAAGCAATATTGTCCGGTTTCCCATCAGCTATTTTACCAAAAAATACAGTACCACGTATCCCCATTGTTGCAGTTTTGGTTTTTAATTTAAATTTTTTAGGATTTATTTTTCCTATTCGTCCAGTAATAGATTTAAATACTCCTCTTGCCATCTTAAAGGATGCTTTTGTTTTTGTAGGTTCTTGTTCATCATAAAGATATTCATTTATATCAAAATGAGAATTTTTCCCTAGAGAGATAATAGTTTTATCATTAAAAACTATTTGAACCCTAGCATTATTTCCTGTATTTACAGTATCTTTTTCTTTTAAAATAAATCCTATTTGCAATGGAAGTGTTTTTGTTGCTCTTAAGACACTAGCTTCCCCTTTTATTGCTGTTATTTTTCCAATATTGGCAAACATAGAACTTGTAATGATAAATAAAGTTAAAAATAAAATTTTCATAGTATCTCCTTAAAATAATATGGTGTAGTTAAGAGTAGCACTCTTCTTTTTATATGTGTACGTATTTATGTTTGATTTCATATTTATATTGTTGAGTTCAAGAGATAATATTTTTGTTTTAGATAATTGTTTCGAAATATTAAAATTTATATTTGTATTTCTATCAATTCTTTTAGAATCTAACGCTGTAATGATTTCTAAATATTTAGATTTTTCATATTGATACCCTAAATTAAAATCAACATTAAAGAGTTTTGTATCATACGATATTTTATATTTAGAAACATCTTTACTTACATCTGTTCTTATCCCTTTTCTTTTTCTCTCTTTTGTAAAGTCTGATAAAAAATTTAGCTTATTATTTTTATCTACGATGTGAGTATAGTTTAATCCTAAATTCCTAATATGCGCATCTCTATGTCTATCTTCAATTTTAATCATTTTTTTCTTTTGATATTTAAGAGTAAACGAGAGAATGTCTTTTTTGGATAATAAGTATCTTAAATTGTTTTTTAAACCATAGATATATAAAGTTTGGTCTCCACCAACCCAAACATGATCATAAGTAGCTGAAAAGAGATTTTTATATTTTGGATTTATATATGCTATACCAGTATCAATTGAACTTAAAAATAAATCATTTTTATGGTATTTACTTTGTTCTTGTGCATAATTGATAAGGGTAGATTCCCATGCAATATTTTTATTTGATTTGTTTGGTACTATTAAATTGTTAATCAAAATTACATTGAAGTTATAATCTGCAATTTTGTCTGTATTGTTATTCAGGGGTATTCCATTTGCATAAGTGATATTTTCATACGTATTATTATCGATATTATCACTCCAACCAAATCCAAAAATTGCTACATTATTTAAAATGTATTTTTTTGTTTTTTCATCAATCATTTTAATAAAATTTTCAATATTTTTCCTTACCGTTGCTGGAATAGGAGTGAGTAAAATTTTATTAAACTCAACTTTTGCTTCTTCATAAGATTTTAGCATCATTAACGTTCTTGCAAATTCGGCTCTTGTTCTACTATCTGATGGTTGGTTGATAAGAATTTTATCATAAGCACTAAATGCATATTCATAATTTTTTAGTTCAAAAGCACTTCTTCCGTAGTAGAAGTTAATAAATCGATTATTTGGATATTTTTCTAAGAGTACTTGCAATAAAGTAAATGATTTTTGATAATTCTTTTTCTTGAAAAATTGCATCGCATTTTTGTATTGCGTGTTATTCTTTAATTCAGTAGTTAACATCTCTTCATTTTTATCATTTGAAGTAGAAGCATAAGTAGTTAGTTGTAGAGATAGTATTGTTATCGCTAGAATAATTAGTTTTTTCATTTTTACCTTCAAGTTGTGTATATAATTTTATTAATTATACAATGATAATACTTAATATATAAATGTTATAATAGCTAATGAACAAACAAATAAATTTTAAAAAATACACTTCTATTCATATAGGCGGAGAAGAAACAGTCCGTATAATTAATGAAATAGGCAATTATCAAAGGTACAAAATTATAGGAAGAGGAAATAATACTCTTATGTCTAACAATCCACCACCATTAGCTCTATTGGGTGATAATTTTGATTATATAAAAGAGGAAAATGGTTTACTTGTTGTAGGTGCGGCAACTTCAAGTGGTAAACTTTTGACATACTGTAGAAAAAATAATATTGCTCATTTTGAATTATTAGCTAAATTACCAGGTAATATGGGTGGTTTAGTGAAGATGAATGCAGGTCTAAAACAATGGGAAATATTTAATTATTTAGTCTCAATTAAAACACAAGATGGAATTATATTAAAAGATAATGTTCCACACTCTTATCGACATACAGAAATAAATGGAATTATTTATGAAGTATCATTTAAAATTGAAAAAGGGTATGATAAAGAACAACAAAAACTTTTTAACAAAATGAGAGATAACCAACCAAATTTACCAAGTGCTGGAAGCTGTTTTAAAAATCCAAAAGAATATAGTGCAGGTTATTTGATAGAAAATGCTGGATTAAAAGGACACAGAATAGGAGATATGGCCTTTAGTGATGTACATGCAAATTTTTTAGTTAACCTAGGCGATGGAACATTTAATGAAGCAATAGAATTAATAAATCTTGCAAAAGAGAAAGTAAAATCAATATTTTCAATTGATTTAGAAATAGAAATAGAAATTATTTAGGAATAAAAATGAAAATGTTGATTATAGAAGATGATGAAAATATATTGTCTGTTTTAAAGCGTGGATTTGAAGAAGAAAGTTATGTCATTGACACAGCGAACACAGGAGATGATGGCGAATATTTAGCACTAACAAATAAATATGATGTGATATTATTAGACTGGATGCTACCAAATAAAAATGGAATAGAGATACTTGAAAATTTAAGAAATAATAGTATTGATACCTTTATTATTATGCTTACTGCAAAAGATGATATAGATGATAAAGTTATGGGCTTAACAAAAGGTGCGGATGATTATGTAGGTAAACCTTTTAGTTTTAAAGAGTTATTAGCAAGAGTAAATGCACTTTATAGAAGATCATTATCTGCTACAACAAATATCATTGAAGTTGGAGAGATTAGTATTAATTTAGATTTAAAATTGGTTTTTAAAAATAATGATAAGATTATAATGTCACAAAAAGAATATGAATTATTACTTTTTTTGATAAAAAATAAAAATCAATTAGTATCAAATAGAACAATAGAAGAACAATTATGGACAAATGAGGAGTATATAAATAGTAATGTAATCCAAGTAACCATCTATAATTTACGTAAAAAGTTAGGGAAAGAGCTTATTAAAAGTACGAGAGGTTTAGGGTATAGAATTGTTTTTTAAATTTAAAAGTATAAAAACTAAAATATTATTTTATTTTGGTGGAATAACAATTTTAATATTATTGTTATTTAATTTTGCATTGTATCATTTTTTGGAACAAAATATAAAGCTTAGTATTCAGAATAATTTATATCATAAAGCAGTATCGATTAATAATAAAATTTTATTAAATAATGCAGATAAAAAGTTTTTAAATGCTAAAGAAGTAGAGTCTTTTGATATGGCAATAGTAAAAGAGGGTAAAATTATCCATAAAAGAGGTACTACTCACTTTAAGTCACTTATTAAATTCATAAAAAATAAAAAGTCTTTTTTTATTTTTGCAAATGAAGAGACCCTAGATGGTTTATATATTTTACGAATAAAAAATCCATTTGATGGAGCAATACTATTTTATGAAAAAGATGTAAATAGTAAAATCACCCAAAAACTACAAGAGATAAAAGATATTTTATTTATTTTAGAACCTATACTTTTTCTGTTACTTCTTTTTATGATGAGTAAAATTACAGATAAAATTTTACAATCTATTAATGAGATAACAAAAACAGCCAATAAAATATATGTAAAAGATTTTTCTAGTGAAATTCCACAACCAAAATATGATGATGAAATCAAAGATTTAGTAGATTCATTTAATAAGATGATAAAAAGATTAAAGGAGGGAGTGCAACTTCTAGAACAGTTTAATTGTGATGTTTCTCATGAATTAAAAACACCCTTAACAGTAATCAAAAGTGAAATTGAGCTTTGTTTAAATAAAAAAAGAGATCTAATATACCATGAAAATACGTTACAAATTATTGAAAAAGAAACGGAACAAATACAGTCTATTGTCGATAATTTATTGTTGTTAACAAAATATACAGATGAAAATATAAAACAAACTTTTCAAGAAGTGAGTTTAGATTCATTACTTTTAAGTGTTATAGAAAAATTTAATATTTTACTGAAAGAGAAAGATATAAAGTTACATATTAAACAGTTTGAATCTATTTCAATTTTGGCAAATCCTATATTGATTTCTACTATATTTTCAAATCTAATCGATAATGCTTTAAAATATTCTAAAAATAATACTAATATTACTATCTCTTTATTTCGAAAAGAAAAGATACATTTTGTTATTGAAGATGAAGGTATAGGGATAAGTGAAGAAAACCTTAAAAAAGTAGAAGATAGATTTTTTAGAGTTGATGAATCAAGAAATAGAAATATAAAAGGTTTTGGATTGGGTTTAAGTATTGTAAAAAATAGTATTAAATTGCATCAAGGAAGTATGAGTATTAAATCAAAAAAAGATGTTGGTACTAAAATTGATGTTATTTTATAGTTTTTCATAATATTGCATATTGCAATATTATTCACGTTGTTTCTATTTTTATTGTACTATCTTCAAAATATAAATAAGGAATAGTATTATGAAGTCGATTAAATGTGCGTCATTAGATGGTATAGATGCTGTTAGTATAGAAGTAGAATCTACGTTTACAAAAGGGCTTCCTAGTTTTAGTATCGTAGGGATGGCCAATACTGCAATATTAGAGTCAAAAGATAGAATAAAGTCTGCATTATTGACAAATGAATTTAAATTTCCGCCAAAAAGAATAACAATAAATTTATCTCCATCCGAAATAGCAAAAAAGGGGAGTCAAGTAGATTTATCCATTGCACTTATGATTGCCTTGCAAGAAACAAAAACAGATATGTCAGATTTTTATGTTTTTGGTGAGTTAGGATTAAATGGAAATTTAAAAGATACGAAATCAATTTTTGTATTAATTTTATCTCTTGTACGGCAAGGATTGATTAAAAATGTACTTATTCCTAAGGAGTCTATTGCTAAAGTCTCTATAATTCCAAACATAAATATTTATGCTGTTGAAAATTTAAATGAAGCAATTACATTTTTTCAAAGTGAAGATAAATCGAATTATTTAGTGAAAAATAAAATGTTTGAATATGAAAATATTAATATAAATGGAGAAAAATTTTATTTCACACAAAAATATACGCAAAATTTTAACGAGATTAAAGGACAATTAATAGCGAAAAAAGCAGCACTTATAAGTGCTGCAGGAAATCATAATATTATTTTTGAAGGAAGTCCAGGCTGTGGGAAGAGTATGATAGCTAAAAGGTTACGAGATATTTCAACACCTATGAACTTAGAAGAGATTTTAGATATTGCTAAAATGGAATCCTTACAATCAAAACATCCAAACTTTGAGCCTAAAAGAACATTTATCTCCCCACATCATAGCTCAACAAAAGCTTCAATAGTGGGTGGCACACAAATAGGTGAGGTTGCTTTATCAAATCATGGAATTTTATTTTTTGATGAATTACCACACTATGCAAAAACAGTTTTAGAAGCTATGAGAGAACCTTTAGAAGATAATGAAATCTCAATATCAAGAGTAAATACAAAGGTAAAATACCCCACAAAGTTCTTATTTGTATGTGCGATGAACCCTTGCCCTTGTGGCAATTTATTAGCACAATCAAAAGAGTGTAGATGTACATCTATAGAGATTCAAAGATATAAAAATAAAATATCAGATCCATTTTTAGATCGTATTGATTTATATGTTACGATGAATGAAGTAACAAAAGATGATGTAAGTGATGTAACATCAGAAGAGTTACATAGCAAAGTAATAGAAGCATTTAAGTTACAAAAATTAAGAGGTCAAAAAGAACTCAATGGAAAATTAAACGATATAGATATAAAAAAGTATTGTGTTTTAACTCAAAGTGCTCAAAATATATTGGATGTGTCTATAGAAAAGTTTGTTTTATCATTTCGTGCAATTAATAAAGTTTTAAAAGTAGCAAGAACAATTGCAGATTTAGATGCAAAAGAATCTATTGATACGGCTCACATAATAGAAGCATTAAGTTATCGAAAGAGATAATTTATTGTCTCATCCACGCTTTTTTAAATGGAAGTTTATCATAATACATCACATTACATAATTCATTTAACCCTGTTTTTTGTAGGATGTATTTTACTTTTTTAGGCCATGTTTCTCTATAATTAAAAGAGTTATCTCTTCCTCCAATTTTAGAAGCAAACTCAAGATTTGTTTCAAGACTAAAAAGGGTTTTTATTCCTTCTTTTTTTACTTTTTCATTGAGCCATATTTTTGTTTCCCTAAATGGTGCATATTTATGATTTTTACGAATCCATTTTGTCAAAAAATCTTCAATATTTTGTAACTTAGCTTTTTTAAACTGTTCTTGATTATATTTAAAAAACTCTAAATTTTTTGTAGTACCAGCAAGTGGAGTAGGTCGGTAGTCTTTTTTTAAACTTTCAGGTCGTTGTTTCCAAACTAAGTCAGTACAATTATTTTGGTCTATTGGATCATAGAGTGCTTTTTTATTTTTATCTGTTTTACAATATGGAATATGTAATGGAGGTAATTGTATATCATTTTTATTCGCTCCTAGACTCATTATATTACCTGTTATTTGAGATACATAACCACTTCCATATCCAGACTCTAATCCAGCTATTGCAAGGATAACTGCAGGTGGAGTTTCGTATTTAACAGAGAGTTGAATAACATCTTTTGTAATTGAAGAATAGAAATTTTGTACATTTAAAAATTCTCTATACTTGAATTGTTGTGCTTGTGATGTTGTTAAGAGTAGGGTAAAGATTAAGAAGTATTTCATAAAGTAAATTTAAAGTGAAAATAGCGGAGTTATATTAATCCGCTATACGGAGATTTTGGCGTACAGTAGAAATCAAAGATTTCTTTTACACAACAAAATCTCGTTAATCACTAAAAATGACACGCAGGTGTCATTTTTGTACGTGATTAACCATTTCTCTTTTTCATAATTTCTTCAGCAACATTTTTAGGAACTTCCATGTACTGATCAAAAATCATTGAGTAAGTAGCTCTACCTTGAGACATAGATCTTAAGTCTGTAGAGTAACCGAACATTTCAGATAAAGGAACTAAAGCAACAACTAGTTTAACACCAGCTCTGTCATCCATAGACTGAACTTGTCCTCTTCTTTTGTTACAATCTCCAATAACATCACCCATGTAATCTTCAGGTGTTTCGATTTCAACTCTCATCATTGGCTCTAAGATAATCGCTTGTGCAGTAGCTTGTTTACAACCAGCTTTAAATCCCATAGAAGCAGCAAGTTTAAATGCCATTTCAGATGAATCTACATCATGGTAAGAACCATCATAACAAGTAACTCTAATATCAACTAATGGATATCCAGCTAAAACCCCACCAAGCATTGTTTCTCTACA
>Ga0193953_1000065_pt1 | contig 56045 bp, 48 predicted proteins | sample BB_4_MG_FD_140325 | JGI IMG/M metagenome (GOLD analysis project Ga0193953, IMG submission 140325) | Microbial mat bacterial communities from the Broadkill River, Lewes, Delaware, United States - BB_4_MG | ecosystem: Environmental > Aquatic > Freshwater > River > Microbial mats | place: USA...
AGCATCTCAGACATAAAAAACCTTATTATTTTCTTAAAGTAAAAGAGAGGAAAATTAAAAATCCTGTTTATACCATATTTTACTGATTACATGGCAATAGAATATATTTTTTTAACACAGTGGAAACCTTCATTATCCTAAAAAATAGCTATTTTATATCCTCCCAATAAAATAAACACCACAGATAGATGCATGGTGGTGTATTGATATGGGTAGGATTTTTAGGGTAGGGTATCAAGGCACTGCCATTAAGTTGAAGATTATCTAGTTCCACGCGCTCCGCGCTGGAATCCCATCCTTGACGCTCTGCGTCATCTTGCTTAAAGTATCACTGTATTAGCTTAGAGGGGAGGACGCGGAGCGTGTGGAACCAGATAAACCATTAATTTAGTAATGGTAGCGAGACTATAAAGGGAGGAAGGTGTTCACCACCTTCCTTAAAAAGTAAAACAGGATTTAATGGACTATATTAGAGGTAAATAGCGGTAATACGCCAATCCCAATCCTGTAATGTAAATTGGATAAAACGAGGGTTATTACCAAGTTCACCAATACGAATAACAAAACGAGTGGGAGATTCAAAAAAAGAAAAGCTGGCATTTTTTAATAAGTCGCCTTTGCCTTCTTCTTTTAGCGTGTCACGTACCCATGCTAAATCAATCACTTCATCTACAGCCGCCCCACCAATCATGTTCACGCCTTTACGTAACATATCGGTCATTTTATTCTCACCCACCACGGCTGTTGTACGATCTAATTGTTGATTGATACTTTTCTTATTAGCTTCACGTACTTCATCTAAATCCACATAAGGCTTTAGCGCATTGACATCATTAGTGGCTAATGCACTATCGATTTGATACATACGTGTATAAGGATAAGCTAAAAAGACTAACACAATTAAAAAGGCAGTCCCCATTAAATAACGCATAATTTTTACTCCTTGGTTGAAATGATGAAATCATACTCTATACAAGTCTATTAACATAGACTAACCTAATGAGTTATATTATTCATCTTACCCATAGATTTTACGCTATGTAAGATGTTAGCAGATAACTAAAAAGAATGAATATTATGTCGATATCGCCAAACTATAACACTGATTTTGAGTATGAAAAACAAGGAAAACAGGTACTCACTTGTGCTCAATTGGGGCTTGCACCATTACAACAATTATTATCTCGCTTTGGTTTAACCGTGGTGGAAGTCGATAAACATTTTGATATCCCGGGGAGTTATTGGGGTGCCCCTGAAGCAGGCATTATTGGGCATATACTATATGTACAAGAAAATACCCCTATTCATTCTGCATTGCATGAAGCCTGTCATTATATTTGCTTAGATGAAAAGCGACGCAACGGTTTACATACCGATGCAGGCGGGGATTATGACGAAGAAAATGGTGTATGCTACTTACAAATACTACTGAGTGATTTTTTACCTACTATGGGTAGAGTGCGTATGTGGCAAGATATGGATGCATGGGGATATACCTTTCGTCTAGGTTCTACCCAAGCATGGTTTGAAAAAGATGCAGAAGATGCCCGCCAGTGGTTAATACATTATTGTATTATTGATATCAATGAACAACCCACATGGTCAGTACGTAAATAATTCACCTATATTTAAGGTGTTACAATAATAAAAAAAGTCATATCATCATTGGAGAATGCGTACTACAATGCAAAATACATTTTTAACAAAATGCTTCATTGTTCACATTATATACTCATCTCGATTTTAATAATCCATCAATAGAAAGACTATGAAAATAGGAACTCCCCTCTCCACATCAGCATTACGTGTGATGCTTCTTGGTAGTGGCGAACTTGGTAAAGAAGTTGCCATCGCCTTACAACGTTTTGGTGTTGAAGTGATTGCCGTTGATCGCTATGAACATGCCCCAGCACACCATGTTGCACATCGTGCCCATGTGATTGAAATGAATGATCCAATTCAACTACAAGCACTGGTTGATAATGAACAACCTGACATTATCGTGCCTGAAATTGAAGCGATTGCAACTGATGTCCTGTTAAATATTGAAAAAGCAGGGCAAGCAGAAGTGATTCCTACTGCACGCGCCACTCACCTAACAATGAATCGTGAAGGGATTCGTCGCCTTGTGGCAGAAGAGTTAAACCTGCCCACGTCACGTTATGTTTTTGCCTCCAGCTTAGAAGAGCTAAAAACAGCCGTACATGAAGATAATATTGGTTTACCTTGTATTATCAAGCCTGTCATGTCTTCTTCAGGAAAGGGGCAGTCTTTGCTTCATCATGAAGGAGAATTAGATGCTGCGTGGGATTATGCAATAAATTCTGGGCGAGTTAATCATGGTAAAGTCATTGTTGAAGGCGTAGTTGATTTTGACTTTGAAATTACTTTATTAACAGTACGCGCCTTAGATACCTACGGTACAGTACAAACCCATTTTTGTGAGCCAATTGGACACATACAAAAAGATGGGGATTATGTAGAAAGTTGGCAACCCCAGCAGTTATCAGCCACTGCTCTAGAAAAAGCCCACGATATTGCCCACCAAGTCACACGCAACCTTGGCGGACGGGGTGTGTTTGGGGTAGAGCTTTTCATTAAAGGAGATGATGTTTGGTTTAGTGAAGTCAGCCCACGTCCTCATGATACAGGGATGGTGACGATGATCAGTCAACGCCAAAGTGAATTTGCATTACATGCCCGTGCAATCCTAGGTTTACCTGTTAATACAGATTTACGTGATCCCAGTGCCAGCGCGGTAATTTATGGCAAAATGGAAGCCTCAGGTATTAGCTATGAAGGCTTAGAAGAAGCCCTATGTGTGCCTGACACAGAAGTACGCCTATTTGGTAAGCCACATGCTTATAAAAAACGCCGTATGGGGGTTGCACTGGCAACAGGTACAATGACTAATGAAGCACGTCAACGTGCTAAAGAAGCGGCTAAAAAAGTGATTCCCACTCAAAATTAGGATAATCAATTATGTTTGTAGTGGCTAACCGTATTTATGTCAACACTGACTGGACAACCGCCTTTGAAGAACGTTTTCAAAAACGCGCTGGGGAAATTGATAAACAAACAGGTTTTGTACGTTTAGAGATTTTACGCCCTGATGATGAAAAAAGCCCTTATGTTGTCTTAACTACATGGGAAAATAAAGCCGCTTTTGAACAGTGGGTAGGCAGTGATGACTTTAAAAAATCACACCAAAATCCACTTCCTAAAGAAGCATTTAGCCAAGCTGGACAGCTTGAAATGCATGAAGTTATTATTCATGCATCAAGTACTGCTTAGTATTCAATAAAAAAAGGAGAGGCTTAAATGAAAAAAAGTATAGCATTGCTTTTTATCAGTTTATTTTTTTATATCACACAGGTATCAGCAGCCCCCACATATCGCGCTTTTGTGACCGATGAACGAGGCGATACGCTTACCGTTATTGATACACGCACCTATAAGGTAGAAAAAACCCTTACAGTGGGTAAACGCCCTAGAGGAATTGGTCTTTCTCCTGATGGAACACGTTTATATGTAGCTGTTAGTGCAGAGAATAAGATTGCTGTTGTTGATCCAAAAGCTTTAAAAGTATTGCGTAAAATTCCAGCGGGCTCTGATCCTGAAACCTTTGCGGTTCATCCTAATGGGCATTTATATATTTCCAATGAAGATGATGCTCAAGCTTCTGTTGTTGACCCCAATACAGGCAAATTGATTGCAGAAATTCCTGTGGGTATTGAGCCTGAAGGAGTTGCTGTTGCACCCAATGGAGAAAAAGTGATTGTCACCAGTGAATCAACTAATATGCTGCATGTGATAGCTGTCCCAGAGCATCAATTAATTGCGAATATTTTAGTTGGCTCACGCCCGCGTGAAGCCCATTTCACCGCAGATAGTCAGTTTGCATTCGCCAGTGCTGAAATTGGGGGAGAAGTGGTAAAAGTGGACATGAACAGCTATAAAGTCACCCAAAAAGCCTCTTTAGCTGATGTATTACCTGCCGCCAAACCTAAAGATATTCGTTTAAGTTTAGATGGCAAAACCCTTTTTGTTGCCACAGGACGCGCTAATGCTATTGCAGTATTAGATGCTGATACTTTGCAATTACAAACCAGTATCCCTGTGGGTAAACGTGTATGGGGCTTAGCTCTTTCACACGATGGCAAGCACTTATATACCACAAATGGTGCCAGTGATAACGTATCTGTGATTGATACAAGCACCTATAAAGTGATTGCAACCATTCCAACAGGTAAAGCCCCTTGGGGTGTTGTTATTGATGATAAATAATAGCTAATTATCTATATCTTACAGACCTTCATTATCATGAAGGTCTTTTCTATTTTCCCGCTACGACCATCCTTTCATGAATACCGAAATCATTACTCGCTTTGTCGGCTTTGTCACCATTGCTATTGCCTTGATATTTTTTGTGTTAGCCCTAACACAAGTAGAAACCCATGGTGATTATATGTTAAGTAGTCTAGGAGGCTTATTTGCTGGCGCGTTATTATTAGGGTTTTCACGTAATTTAACCTTATTAAGACAAATTAACCAACGTTTAACACCTACTAACAGTGCTTATCAGGAAGGCGTTTCTCTACCTGTTTATCCTTTATCAGAACCCCCTTCACCTAATGTTCAGGAAGTAACAGATGCAATACATTTAACAGGAAAAGAGGCAGGAAAAGGGATTGATTTTCGTAAACCATTTGCAGGTTTAAACTTTAGTTTACCTGTATTACCAGAACCTAAAGTTGATATTCCACCTTTACTATTACGTGATAGAGAACAGTGGGCAACAGAACAAAGCCAGAAAATAGCCTCACAGCAACGCCATATATTAGGTACCATATACGCTAAAATACGTGAATTATTATTACAATATAAAAAGCATTCTGCAGCAACAGGTAAATCTAACCATGCTCAATTAGAACAACTACAACAAGAGTTATTAAGCACACGCGAAGAATTGATTAAAACTCGCAACGAGTTACATAAATATAAAAATGCCTACAGTAAACTGGTTACAAAAGTAAAAGATTTAACCCAAGGTATTAATACTAAAATGTAAATAAACATATTCCAAACTTATATGAGGTATTAGCTGGGAAAATTTATTTATTGCGTCAGAAAAAATATTGTTGTCGTAGCGTTGCATCATTGCCATTAAATTAAGGGTACAAAACAATACTTTCCTCATGGCAGTGATACAAAGCTTAATACTAAAACTAATAAATACCTAGATTGAGGACAGCATAATGATTAAAATCATGAAGTGCTTATATGCACTACTAAAATCTATGCTGAGGTAAAAGTTTCTAACTGTACTGATTCAGGGGTACAGCACAAAATTTTTGCTCTACTTGCTGACCATGCACCGACCACATGACGAAATGCTCTATGATTATTATAGGTAAATTCGTGACTGGCAGGACGATGTGTGTGCCCATGTATTAAGCAATAACTATTGTATTGGCGTAATACATCAATAACAGCCCCCATTGTCACATCCATAATGGTATCTTCTGTTTTTTTCGTATGTTGTTGACTCTCATCACGTGCCTGTTGTGCAATCATACGTCGCTGAGCTAAAGGGGCAGCTAAAAATTGATCTTGCCATGCTTGCTGGCGAACTTGCTGACGAAAAGCTTGATAGCCCGCATCTTCTGTACATAATGAATCACCATGCATTAATAATACAGTATGACCATACAGCTCTATACAGCTTGGCTCATCCAATAATTGGCAACCTGTTTTTTTACAAAATTGCTCACCAAGTAAAAAATCACGATTACCATGCATGATATAGATGGGGGTGCCCGCCGTTGTCGCCGCTTGTAATTGCTGGCAAATATCTTCATAAATGGGATCATCTTCATCATCCCCCACCCATGACTCAAACAAATCACCTAGAATATAGACGGCCTCAGCACTGGGCGCACGCTGTGTTAAAAAGCGTTTAAATAATGAAATAATAGCAGTATTACGCGGATCAAGGTGAATATCTGCAATAAATAAAGTTTCTTGCATAATAGGTGTTATAACAGTCACTAATGGAATAAAATAAGAAATTAATCAGCTGCTAAAATAGCAATAAAATATGACATATTTATTGAATGTTCACTGACAGAACATTAAATCTTAAAAAATATTAAGTATAAGAATTAGTTTATACCTTATTTTGCATTCTGCCAGTTTTACACTATATAGGTTTTAGTCTTCAACCACTTCAGCTGATTCAATAATAATATCTTCAGCAGGCACATCCTGATGCATACCATGACTTGTTGTTTTAACCGCTTTAATTGCCATTACGATATCCATACCTTCCACTACTTCAGCAAAAACACAATATCCCCACCCTTGTGGTGTAGCAGCGGTATGATTTAAAAAAGTATTATCTGCAACATTAATAAAAAATTGTGCGGTAGCAGAGTGTGGATCAGGTGTACGTGCCATAGCAACCGTACCACGTGTATTACCTAAACCATTATCAGCTTCATTTTTAACAGGTGCGTTTGTTTGTTTTTCACGCATCCCTGACTCTAAACCCCCTCCTTGTATCATAAAACCATCAATAACACGATGGAATATCGTACCATTATAAAATCCAGATTTAACATAGTTTACAAAGTTTTCAACTGTAGCAGGGGCTTTATCAGCGAATAACGCTAATGTAAATGCCCCTTGATTTGTTGTTATTTTAACTTGCATCGTATTTCCTTAGAACATTTTTAATTAAAAGTATTTTTCTATCAAGGCAATAATATATCTGACATCATTTTACAAGAATAGAAATGCTTCTAATTAGGAATATAAACAGATATGAAAAAAAAGCAAACCTTATGCCGTATTTTGGAAATAAATATAGAAAGCTCAATAATCAAGAATTTTTACTAGAGGTAAAAGTTATATCACTATAATTAAACCTTGGTTATATCAAGCTATATATATTATTTCCTTCCTAAAAATACAAAGATAGAATAGCAACCATCTTAGTATATATACTATTTTATTAAAAAAGCCTAGAATAGGGAGTTCTTATGACACTTTACCCATTTATTATCATATTAAATATAAAACTTAATATAGATTAAATATTTATTTTTCATATTGTTATGTAGGTATTAATAAAGAAATATTAAATTAACCATATATTAATTTGAGCTATGTTCATTTAGGCAAAATGCAGCGCACCATAACACATTGAAAACTGAGTTGAGTTAAACTGCTTTTTTAAAATAAGAAGCAAACGGCTTATCTTTACTTTATATAATTTTTATACAGTAAGTATATTTAAGCCATTGTACTTCAAGGGGAGTATTATTTATGTTGGCATTAGTTGATTATAAGGTCATTAAACAGATTTATGAGAGCACAGACTCTATTATTTATCGTGGTATACGTAATAAAGATGGGCTGCCTGTTATATTGAAAGTACTAAGAAAAGACTATCCTACCCCTGAAGATATTAGCCGTTATCAACAAGAACATGCCATTACACAACAGTTAGCACTAACAGGCGTGATTAATACCTATGAAATCATTAATTATGAAAATACCTTAATTATTGTACTTGAAGATTTTGGTGGAAAATCACTGAAGCAGTGTATTTTAGACAATCCTTTATCCATTCCCATATTTTTACAATATGCCTTAAATATTACTGATACGATAGCGCATATTCATGCCGCCCATATTATTCATAAAGATATCAACCCTGGAAATATTTTATTAAACCCACATACAGGGCAATTAAAAATTATAGATTTTGGTATAGCCTCCCGCTTGCCTCGTGAAAATACAGGCTTAAAACACCCTGAACGCTTAGAGGGGACATTGGTTTATATCTCTCCTGAACAAACAGGGCGTACTAACCGTAGCCTTGATTACCGTACTGATTTATATTCTTTAGGCATGACTTTTTATAAGCTCTTAACTGGACAAGTTGCTTTTAATACCACTGATCCAATGGAATTAGTACATTGTCATATTGCCAAACCTCCTCGCCCCGTTATTGATATAAACCCTGATGTACCCCCTATTCTCTCAATGATTATTATGAAATTATTAGAGAAGAATAAAGAAGATCGTTATCAATCTGCATGGGGCTTAAAAGCAGATTTAGAAAAGTGCATAGCACATACAAAAAAATTATTTAATAAAAATTTAGCCTCGGTAGATTTTGAATTAGCTCAACAAGATATGTCGTCTCAATTCCAAGTACCACAAAAACTATATGGACGGGATCAAGATAGCGCGACTTTATTACATGCTTTTGAGCGCGTCAGTGAAGGGCATTCTGAATTGGTATTAGTGGCGGGTTACTCAGGTGTGGGTAAATCTGCTTTAGTGCATGAAGTGCATAAACCAATGACAGCAAGACGAGGCAATTTTACTTCTGGGAAATTTGATCAATTACAAAAAAATATTCCTTATTATGCAATCACCCATGCATTTAATCAGTTTTGCCGTTATTTATTGATGGAAAATACGGAAAACCTTGCCCAGTGGAAACATAAAATTCTGAAGGCAGTAGGGGGGAATGGGCAGGTGATTATTGATATTATCCCTGATCTAGAATTAGTCATTGGTGAACAAATGCCACTGCCTCAAATGGGGGCAGCAGAAGCCCAAAACCGCTTCCAAGTGGTTTTCTTAAACTTTGTTAAAGCACTGTGTAGTAAAACTCATCCTTTTATTTTATTTATTGATGATTTGCAATGGGTCGATTCTGCCTCACTGACATTACTTAAAGCGATTATGTTAGATCGACACATTAATCATTTATTAGTGATTGGAGCATACCGTGATAATGAGGTGGATGCACACCATCCTGTTATCAACATGGTAGAGGAGGTGCGCGACTCTTCTGTCCCTATCAATACCATTACGCTTGGAAACCTAACTGCAGTTAATGTACGCCAGTTGATTGCTGAAACAGTGCATGAAGAGCTCTCTACCGTACAAGCATTAACCACCTTGGTGTATAAAAAAACAGCAGGTAATGCATTTTTTACCCATGAATTTTTAAAGTCACTGTATGAAAAAGAGTTACTTTTTTTTGATAATACACAACAAAAATGGCAGTGGGATAGTACAACGATAGCTACACTAGAGATGACTGATAATGTTGTGGATTTGATGGCGGCAAAAATTGCTAACTTATCCCCTGCAACCCAAAAAGTACTAAAGCTAGCAGCATGTATTGGCAGCCAATTTGATATCAATACATTAAGTATTATTTACCAAAACCCAAGTTTATTAACCATTGCACATTTGTGGGAAGCAATAGAGCAAAGCTTGATTGAACCCTTAGATGATAATTATAAGCAACAGGGGAATACAGATAATACAGGGAATAGTGCCTATTTTAAATTTCAACATGACCGTGTACAACAAGCAGCTTATTCATTGATTAATAAAGCAGACAAAGCTGCGGTACATTGGCAAATTGGGCAATTATTATTAGAAAATGTAGAAGATAAAGAAGAGCAGCTATTTGCTATCATTGATCATTTAAATCAAGGTAGTACATCTAAAAATGCACTAACGCAACATATTGAGGTGATAAACCTTAATTTACATGCAGGACAAAGTGCCTTGGCCTCCAGTGCATTTGGTATGGCTTACACTTATTTTAAAAAAGGGATTGATACTTTACCCACTGAATGCTGGCAGACACACTATCAATTAACAGTTGATTTGCATATTGGAGCAGCAGAAGCAGCCTGTCTTAATACTGATTTTGATACCATGAAGTGTATTGTTGACAGCGTATTGCCAAAAATCAGCACTATCATGGATAAAATTAAATTCTATGAATTGCTGATTTTATATTATCACACCCAATCCCACTTCCGTGAAGCTGTTGAAACCGCTGTACATATTCTTGCCCAATTGGATGAACATTTTCCTGAGAACCCCGATACAGATGACTTTGTTGCAACGTTGACAGACACCTTTGCCAAAATTGAAACCATTGGGTTTGAGAACCTTACTCAATTACCCGCTTTAACTGATCCACAAAAATATGCCGCAATAAATATTTTACGCAAAGCTTTATATCCTTCTTACTTTGCAGTGCCTGAGATGTTAGGTTTATTTATTTGTCGTTTAATTACACTTACTATTGATTATGGTGAAACACCTTTAACCCCTGTTGCATTTTCTGCTTTTAGTGTTTTACTCAATGGTGGCTTAAGTGATATTCCGAATGGATCTAAATTTGGAGAGCTGGCACTACAACATTATCAAAATGATAACGATACCTTTTATCAAGCAGATGTTTATAATTTTTACTATGGTTTATCACGGCATTTTTACAAACCTATTAATGAATGTATCGAACCTTTATTTGAGGGGTATTTGAGTTTTGCTGACAGTGGAAATGCAGAAAGCTGTGCTTATTGCCTGATTAACAGCTATGTCTGTTCTATTTTATCAGGGCAAAACCTACAAAGTATTAGCCAAAAATTTGCAGCCCATATTCAATATGCACCAAAATTAAAACAAGCCCAAGTCATCCACCAGTTGTATATTTGGACACAAGTGATCGCTAATTTAACAGAAGGGGAAGCCTATACAGCTAATTTAACAGGGGATTGGTTTGATAGTGATACTTTATTACCTGAACTTGTTGCGAATAAAAACTTTAATACCTTTAACTATGCCAATGTTGCACAGTTAATGCTATTTTTCCTTTTTGAAGAGCCTGAAAAAGCCTACCAGACAGCTGTTAAAACTGAGCCCCACCTTCTCTCCAGTACAGGAAAAGTCTTTATACCTGCACATAATTTCTATTACTCTTTAAGTATTGCTGCTTGTTATGAAAGTAGCACAGATAAAGCCGCTGACTTAGAGAAATTAGACGCTAATCAACAACAAATGCAGCTTTGGGCAACCCATTGTCCTGAAAATTTTCAACATCAATATTTACTGGTTAAAGCAGAAATAGCGCGTATTCAAGCTGCCGATATTGGGCAAATCATGCAGTATTATGATCAAGCGATTGAAGCCGCTAAAGCACAATCTGCCATCCATCATGAAGCTTTAGCTAATGAGTTAGCTGCACGTTTTTGGTTAGCACAAGGTAAAGAAGCTTTTGCACGCATTTATATGACTAATGCCTATTATGCTTACCAGCAATGGGGAGCACATAGCAAAGTTAGCCAATTAGCAAAAAAATATACGGCTTTAATTATTTTACCCGCACAAAATGATGCCTACCCTCTAACGGAAGCAACATTGATTGCATCAGGTGTGAACCAAGCACAAACCTCTACATTATTAGATCTAGACAGTGTGACTAAAGCCACGCAAACCTTAGCAGGTGAAATTGTCTTAAGTCAGTTATTAGAAAAAACTCTGCGCACATTAATTGAAAATGCTGGGGCAGAACGAGGTTTGCTCATTCTTGAAAAGACAAAAGGGCAATTAGATTGGGTGATTGAAGCAGAAGGGATGGCAAATAACCCATATGTCACTTTATTAAAATCGCTTGCACTGGTAGGGCGTGTACCTACTACTATTGTGAATTATGTTGCTAGAACCTGCGAGGCGGTTGTATTAACGCATGCACAACAAAATGGTATTTATACTGAAGATACCTATATTCAGCAGCATAAATTAAAATCTGTATTATGCAGCCCTATTTTGCACCAAGGGCAATTAATTGGATTACTTTATTTAGAGAATAATTTAATTGAAGGCGCGTTTACACCTGCCCGTTTAAAAGTACTTGATATGTTATCCACTCAAGCCGCTATTTCCTTGGAAAACTCTTTGCTTTATCATACATTAGAGCAAAAAGTGAATGAACGCACATCTCAATTAGCAGAAGCCAATCAAGAAATCACCTTACTCAATCAGCGTCTCGAAAAAGAAAATGTACGCATGGGTACAGAGCTAGATGTGGCAAAACGTTTACAACAAATGGTTTTACCTAAAGCCCATGAGTTGGCTGAAATTCCTTGCTTAGATATTGTTGGATTTATGAAACCTGCTGATGAAATAGGTGGGGATTATTATGAGGTGTTACATCATAACGGGCAAGTTAAAATTGGGATTGGTGATGTAACAGGGCATGGTTTAGAAAGTGGGGTGTTAATGTTGATGTTACAAACCACAGTACGTGCCCTTTTACTTGCCAATATTACTGATCCAAAAACATTTTTAAGTATTGTAAACAGTACGCTATATTATAATACCCAACGTATTGAAACTGACAAGAATTTAACCTTATCTTTGCTTGATTATCAAGACGGGCACTTACGTATTACGGGGCAACATGAGGATATTCTTGTCGTACGTGATAATGGGGAAATTGAACGGATTGATACCTTCAAACTTGGTTTTAATGTGGGATTACTTGATAATATTGATCAGTTTATTGCTGAGCATGAAGTGAGCTTACAAAAAGGGGATGGGGTTGTACTGTACACAGATGGGATTACCGAAGCGTTTAATATACAAGAAGAGGAATATGGGCTTGATCGCTTATGTGACGTAATTCATCTTAATTGGTCAAAATCAGTAGAAGAAATTCAGCAAGCTATCAGTCATGATGTACAAGCTCATATCGGATCACAAAATGTCTATGATGACATTACTTTGTTAATTCTTAAGCAAAAGTAGCAGTAAAATACAGGCTTTTGCAGGCTTTCCTAATATATCGAGGTATGGTGGCAAAAATCTGTAAGAGATTAATAATAAAATATAGATTATGCACGGATTTTACTCCCCCCTATAAAAAGCTGCAATTAAAAAAAAGGGCAATACCTTAATAAGGTATTGCCCTTTTTTAAGGTGGTAATAGCACAGCATATTCCACCATTAATTTACTAACATTACAAAATTTATTGACACCCAAAGGCTTCAGCTTTGCCTACATCCCGCTGCTTTAATTCCCCCGCTTCAATATACGCAAACTGTCCTGTAGAAGACATTGGGCTGCTGGTGGTCGTGGGTTTAATGCAATTAGGTGGAATAGTCTCTTGGGGTTTGGTACGTACTGTAATTCCCCATGCTTTTTTCAATTCCCCATTAGTCAATACAAGATAACCATTAGGATGCCACAGAGGGTAAACAGGCTCAGTAATTTCAATTGATTGACTATCAATAAAATTTAAATTGTGAGCATGTAAGAATTCCACACTGACAGTACCACACTCAGGACTATATACATGGGCAAGCTGCTGCCCATCAGGTGATGGAATCACCATCCGTTGTGTTTGTGCTGCGGTTGGGTCATCACTGCCACAGGGATTATACGCTCTTGCAGGCACTTCAATAATTAAAATCTCACTGCCATTTAGTGAAATTTTATCAAAGCGATGTGTGCCATCATCAGTAATAGACTCTGCCACTAAATAACCTGCTTGTTTCATATAAGACAAACTATGTAATTTATCATTACGTAAACCTGTTAAAGGACGTTTACGTTCCCCTGTGGGTAAATAAGAAAAAATTTGATGTTGATGTGTTAAGCCTGCTTTAGGACTTGCGGAACTGCTCACAATAGCCAGCTCTGATGCATCATCCGCCCACACCACATGGGTTAAATTTTCTTCATTTGTTGCAGTAGGTTTTGTCTCTTGTATACCACATGCGGTTAAACTTGTAATACACATAAACCATGCTATTAAATGATGGGGTTTTTTCATCTATCCACTTCCTTTTAGGTGCACTATTTTGCTTATATGGTACCAAGAGTTATGCCACTGACCTAGTTTTGCTAAGCTTTTTCACCAATTTTATCTTCTTCACCATTAAGTAACTTTTTAATATTAGAACGGTGTCGCCAAATCAATAAGACACTGATAACGATACTACTGGTAGTGTAATAAAGGTCGTTGCTGAAAAAATAGGTAAAAACGGGGACACATATCGCAGTAATAATGGCAGATAAGGAGGAGTAACGAAAGGCAAATGCCATGGCTAACCATGTTATTAAGGCGGCAATACCTACCTGCCACACTAAAGCAAGCAAACCACCAAATGCAGTGGCAACCCCTTTCCCCCCTTTGAATTGAAAAAATATGGGGTATAAATGCCCTAAAAAGACGGCTAAGGTCACCCCTGCTAGGGTGAGCGTATCATCAGGTACAAAGAAACGAGCTAATAAAACCGCCACAATCCCTTTTAATACATCAAAAAAGAGGGTGATGATAGCGGCTTTTTTTCCACCATGGCGTAAAACATTGGTTGCCCCAGGGTTACCTGACCCTTGGGTACGTGGATCAGGCAGCCCCATCAGGTGACAAACAATCACGGCTGATGAGAATGATCCAAATAAATAAGCAATAACACATAAAGTAAACGTTGTTAACATTCAACTGTCCTAAGAGTTAAAAGAGTTCATCATTGGATGAATTGATAACTGTGGGCGAGATCACATCACCTGATGGGGTGGCTATAGGTTGATGCAAGGCATATTTTGTTGGGGCGTATTCACTGTAAAAAGTTTCAAACATAGCATTAGGGTTATCACTGTAAGCACGTAAACCTGTATTTTTAGCAACCCGAATTTGTACTAAGCCCGGAGGTGTAGGAGGAATAATTTCTTCCTTACCTGCTAAAGCTTCTTGCATAAAATCAATCCACATAGGCAGGGCTGCGCGTCCCCCTGTTTCTTTCTTACCTAAAGAGTGAGGGCGATCAAAACCCACCCATGCAGTGACGGCTAAATCAGGGCTAAAACCTGAAAACCATGCATCAAATTGATCATTGGTTGTCCCTGTTTTACCTGCGATATCTTTGCGTTTTAATACTAATGCACGACGTGCAGTTCCTCGACGAATCACGTCTTTTAATATGGAGGTCATAACCCATGCATTACGCTCTGTAATGACTTGGGGAGCATAACGTGGAATAGCAACACCCACCGTTTTTTTAGTCTTCTCAGGAATCAATACAGCATCCTCTTCTGTGAATGCAATATCATCAATATCTTTGACTACAGGATCCTCTATTTCAGAGGTCGCCACTTGCTCACCAACAGGTAATAATGGCTGGCAGGTTTTACATACCACAACAGGATTCGCTTGATAAATAATTTCACCACTGGGGGTTTCAACACGTTCGACAAAATAGGGATCAATCAAATATCCACCATTAGCAAATACGGCAAAACCACGTACTAATTCTAGTGGTGTAATCTCTCCTGTACCCAATGCAATAGTTAAATTTTTAGGAATACGTTTGCCTTCAAAACCAAATTTCACAACATGCTCAATGGCAGCATCCACGGTAATATCTTCTAATAAACGAATAGACACCATGTTCTTAGAGTGTGTCAATGCAGAGCGGAAACTGGTGGGACCATTAAAGCGGTGATTATAATTTTGAGGTCGCCATACTTTACGCCCATAACGAAATGCTAAGGGGACATCATTAATAATACTGGCGGGACCAAAGCCATTTTCTAAGGCAGCAGAATAAATAAAAGGTTTAAAATTTGACCCCGGTTGGCGTTTTGCTTGGGTAACCCGATTAAATTTACTTTGATAGTAATCAAAGCCCCCTGCTAGCGCGACAATTGCCCCATTTTGCGGTGAAATAGCAGTAATAGCACCTTCTGCATGAGGAATATCAGCAAGCCGCCATGTGGGTACATGTAAGGTATTTCCTTCTTCATCTGTGACTGTACGGGTTATTTCTCGTACAAGAATCACATCCCCTTGTTTTAATACATCACTGGCACGTTTAATTTTACGACCAATACGGTGCTCATTAATATAACGACGTGCCCATTTGATATCTTTCCATGCTAATTGTACATAGCCTTTACGACGTACATAAATTTGTGCTTCTCTTTTATTCACTGCGGTGACAATAGCAGGATAAACACTCAAATAAACAGATTCTTTACGTAAGATAGATTCTAGTTCATCTTGTTCAACATAATCAGCTAGGGGAACATTTTTTAATGCCCCTTGGTACCCGTGACGCTCATCATAGGCCCATAAACCACGTCGCACAGCAGCTTGTGCATGATTTTGTAAATAACTATCTAAGGTTGTATAAACACGGTAACCATGTGTTTCAGCTTGATCACCATAGTGTTCTCTCATAAATTTACGTACCATATCATTAACATAGTGGGCTTCTACATCAATATAAGTTTTTTTCAGCTTTGCGGTATTTGGTTCAGCAGTGGCTTCATCAAACTGTGCCTGATCAATAAATTTAAGCTTTAACATTCGCTTTAAAATATAGTTACGACGATGTAAAGTGGCTTCAGGATTTGTGATAGGGTTATTGACAGAAGGGGCTTTAGGTAATGAAGCAATGGTGGCAAATTCAGCCAAGGTTAATTCAGCTAAAGGACGTTGATAGTAAATTTTTGCAGCAGCACCAATCCCATAGGCACGATGACCTAGAAAAATTTTATTTAAGTAAAGTTCTAAAATTTTCTCTTTAGGCAATAATTTCTCAATTTTTAGAGAAAGTAAGATTTCTTTTAGTTTTCGATCAATGGTTTTTTCACGACTTAAATAAAAATTACGTGCAAATTGCATCGTAATTGTACTTGCCCCCTGGGAAAACTTAAAGGTACGAAGATAACTTACAAAAGCACGTACTAAGCCTTTAAAATCTACACCATTATGCTGGTAAAACCGGTCATCTTCAGCCGCTAAAATAGCTTTTACCATTAAAGGCGGGATGGCATCAAATATAACAGGAATCCGCCGCTCATCTCCAAACTCCCCCATTAATACACTATCTTTTGTGTAAATTTTTAAGGGTTCTTGTAAATGGATATTTTCTATATTTTCTAATGAAGGTAAACGGGGTTCATAATATGCCCACATTCCACGGTATGCGGCAACGCCTACGCCTACAATAATACATGCCATAATAATATTGACACGTAAGGTTCTCCAAAGATTTTTTTTAGCACTCATAGTCGTCTTTCTAAAGGTTATCAGTTACTCACTCCTACACCGTTTTAAGCAAATATAAGACCGTTTTAGTGTATTTAAACGTGCTATATAAAATTAAAGCAGGATGGTTTATTTCTCCATAATTCCCCATTGAGTAGTCTTTTCTGTAATATGCCTATTTTTCCTAATATAGCAGGTGGGTAGCGTTGGCTTAATTAACGCTATAATTTGCTCTCTTTTTATACCTTAAAACGCGTATATAATAATTTAATTTCAAAAGGATAACAATTTTTTATTTTTTATTTTTACTAAAAGAATGAATGATCATTTAATCATTAGTTTACTGTAAGAAAACAACATTTAAACCTAGGTGAGCTAATGTAGTGATACTATCCCTTTAATTTTTGGTTTATATTTTGCATTATTTATGATTAATATAAAAAGTATAACTTATTTTATTATGGGCTTAAACAATGTATTAAAAGTAGCTAAAAATGTTGAAATCACTCTGGCATAACTTCATTTCTCCTCCCTTTGTATCTTACGCAGGGGTAGGCTATATTGACAATAATTTATATTGTGTACATATTTATTTTCCAAAAAATAAAAAACCTATTTTATCTTCTTATACTTTGCTTACCTCATTACAAACCCAAAAAATATCAACAACTATCTCAAGCAACTATGTTTTAAATACAAGTGACTATAAAATTTTATTGGTTAATTCACCGCCTGTTCCCTCTCATGAATTATGTTCTGCTGTACGTTGGCAAATTCAAGAGTTTATTGATTTTCCAGTAGATGATGCTGTATTGGATATTTTTGATATTCCTGTTTATAAAAGTGGTGCAAAAAAACTGTATGCGGTGGTCACTGAAAATACAGTCATTCAACAACACATAAAAATGCTTGATAAATTTCCATTAACCATAGAAAGTATTGATATTGTTGAAATGGCATTGCGTAATATTGCAATACGCTTACCTGAAGATAAACAGGGTGTTGCTTTATTATGGTTACAACAAGACTACGCTATGGTGACCTTAAGCTGTAATAAAATATTATTTTTAAGTCGGCGTATTGAAATTGCTTGTACTGATTTATTTCATTTATTTTTACAACAAACACTTGCCTCCTCTCCTTTTAGTTTAGATAAAAATACACTCACCTCCACACTCGATTTAATTTGTGTAGAAATCCAACGCTCATTGGATTATTACAGTAGTAATTTTAAACAAAAACCAATAAACGCCTTAGTTCTTGCACCAATACCACAGGATGTTCCACAATTATGTCAGTATTTAAATACCAGTTTAGGTATTAAAACGCGTACCTTTCAATTAACCGAAATACTTGATGTAGAAATGGTATTAAGCCCAGCTCAAGAGAGTGCAGCGATTGCATTAATTGGGGCCGCATTACGCAGTGATGAACAGTACTATGAAACAACAAATTAATCTTTTTAATCCTATATTTAAAAAAACATCGCTATTACTCTCTTTTCAAATGTGCAGTAAAATTATAGGTATTTTTTTTGCTGTGTTACTCGGTATTTTATGTTATAGCGTTTGGTTAGTATTTTCTTTACAAGGGCACTATAGTGCATTAAGCGGACAAACATACCAAGCTGCTCAACAATTTTCACAAGTTGTTGGAGAGATTAAACCTATGGCAATTAATACCTCTCTAAAGGCTGAAATTACTCAACTAGAAACAAACTTAGGTTTTCATGAGCAATTAATTGATTTTTTAAAACGCCACCCTTTAGGCAATACAAAGGGTTTTTCTAGTTTTTTACATGACTTAGCACAGTATCAAGTGAAAGGTGTATGGTTAACACAACTTGAAATTCAGGAAGGAGGCAATGAGTTGATCTTAAAAGGTTCTGCTACATCTGCTGATTTAATTCCACATTTTTTAGAAACACTACGCCAATCAGAAGTATTTCATTTATTACAATTAAATCATGTTGCATTGGAACATGATTCTAAACAGAAATATATCCATTTTATTTTTAGTACACATACTAAAAAAAAGATTGAGAATTAAACAGTGATTCTTAATTAAAATGAATGTGTTCTAAAACATAACTTATTTACATTCATGATAGCTCATCGTAAATAAGGAGTTAAATATGAATACAAAAATTAAAAAAGTTATCCTAATCTTTAACCAGCTTAGCTTACGTGAACGTGCATTATTTTTGCTCGTAAGCCTTGTTGCAGTATACACCTTATGGGATACTCTTTTTATTCAACCTTTACAAATGTATGCTAAAGAATTACATGAAAAAATCAATGTAGAACATAAACAGATTAGTGTGTTGCATAAAACACTACATAGCTTAAAAGCCGCCCATGTCAATAACCCAAATACAGCACAATTAAAAAAACTTAGTGAGCTTTTAGATATGTTAGCCACTCAAGATGCAAAATTAGGGCGTTTAACTCATCATTTAGTCCCACCTACAGAGATTCCTCAGGTATTACATCGTGTCTTAAAGCGTAGTGAAGGCATTCAAATTAATAAGTTAGAAAATATTGTACCTAAAAAAATACTTTTAGCCTCAGAAACTTCTACTTTATTCTCCAGCACATATAAACATGGTTTACATGTGCACCTTTCTGGGCATTATCTAGATATTATGACCTACATGCGCCAATTGGAAAAAGCAGAGTGGGCATTTTTCTGGACAACATTACAGCTTAATACCGATAACTACCCAATAACACATGTGCGCTTAACTTTATTTACCTTAGGCTTTGAACCTTATTGGGTAGAAATTTAGTCATTTATTTATTCATACCTTTATAGCTCTAGCTATCATAATATATCGTATTTTTAATATATTTCATATACTTACCAGTTAATATACTGCCTTGGTGTATTAATTGCTAAGTATATGTTTAAGAAAATAAAATACTTATTTATATATATCCTCTCAGTAGTAATCAAACGATACAATTTTAAATTACAAAGGATATTATATTTAGGTAGTCCTGAAAATATAGTGCTATGAAAAAGCCAGTATCCCAATAATTCAGGCTTAATTAAAATTTTTGCACTACTTATGCAGGACTACCTATATTTAAAATAAATGCGATGTATTAAGAGGTTATTAATGCAAATTCAAGCTATAAGTAGTTATTATTATAGTTTTTTTCTTATTATATTATGTCTATCTTCAATATCTTATGCAGAACTGCTCTCTGACCCAACCCGTCCAGCAGATTGGCAAAAACCTACCATAATAGAAAATAATAAAGAAACCTTAATACTGCCTACAGTCGTTGATGCTATTATCATAACACCTAAACGTCGTGTAGCGATTATTCAAGGACAAGTGATTACAGTTGGAGAACATATTAAAGGGTATACATTAAAAAAGATTAATACCTATAATGTTGTGTTAGCTAATACAACACAGACATTAATACTCCCTCTTATTTCTACAAATATAAGCACTATTATTCAGTATGAGCAGTAATACGCCAATTATATTATTTTTATGTATCAGTTTTTTGGGGCTGAATGCCTGTCATTCTGTTCCCTCTGAAACAACAATTTCTGCTGCCAAATTAATAGAAAAAGCTTTACCTCAAGTCCCTGCACGCCCTCCTGAGCCACAGCCTGCCCCCCTCTCTCCCCCTATTCTTCCCCCACAGCCGATGGTATTACCAAGCCCTTTATTTGATATTCATGTTAATAAGGTTGCCGCTCCCTTGTTTTTTATGAGTCTTGTTAAAGGAACACAGGTGAATATGATCGTGCACCCTGAGGTCACAGGGGATATTTCACTACAATTAAAACAAGTCCATTTAGAAGATATTTTAAAAGTCATACAAAAAACATATGGCTATAATTATTATATTGATGATATTGGAATACATATTTCTCCAGCACGCTTGCATACTGAAATTATTGAGGTGAACTACCTCAATATTACCCGTAGAGGGCATTCACAAATGACGGTTAGTGCAGGGCAGTTAAGTCAAGCAGGGGGAATACAAAATCAAAATAATAATGAAATCCAAGGTATTAGCCCACAGCATACCAGCCAAATTAATACCCAACATAGTGACAGCACATTTTGGCAAGAGTTACAGCACTCGATTGAAATTATTTTAGCTGATCAACCACAGCGACAAGTGGTGGTGAATCCTCAATCTAGTACTGTGTTAGTACGCGCCATGCCAAGTGAAATTAGTGAGGTGAAACAGCTTATAAAAAAAATGCATACCATTACCCAAAGACAAGTTATTTTAGAAGCCAAAATTCTGGAAATACAACTGAATGATAAGTTTCAAGCAGGGGTTAATTGGGCAGGTTTGCTACGTAGTGATAATGGACGACGACAACTTATTGGAGCACAAACAGGGGCACATTTAAACGTAGATAGTTTACAAGCTCCCAATATTGATAACTTTATAAACTCTCAAGGGGGTTTTAATACAGGGGCAGCTACCCAATTAACACGTTCTGGTTTTGGGGGACTTTTTTCTGCCGCTTTACGCTTGGGAGATTTTGCTGCATTTATTGAATTACTAAAAACACAAGGAAATGTACAAGTATTATCTAGTCCCCGTATTGCTACTTTAAATAATCAAAAAGCAGTGATTAAAGTGGGTACAGATGAGTATTTTGTTACGGATATTACTACTACCACTACAGTAACCAATGGCACAATCAGCAATAACCCCAGTATTGATTTAACACCTTTTTTCTCAGGTGTATCATTAGATGTCACACCACATATTACTCAAACAGGGGATATTTTACTGCATATTCACCCTAGTGTAAGCAAAGTGGTGGATCAGCAAAAAACCATCACATTAGGTAATACAGTGCAAAATTTCCCGTTAGCATTAAGCAGTGTACGGGAGTCAGATAGTATTGTGCGTGCACGTACTGAGCAGCTGATTATTATTGGTGGCTTAATGCAATACAGTGGAGAAAGCCATCAAGCAGCCCCACCTATGATGGGGGATATTCCTGTTTTAGGCAATGTTTTTAAGCATCAACAACAACAGCAGCATAAAAGTGAATTAGTTATTTTATTACGTCCTATCATTGTTGATACAGCAGAGCAATGGCAGGATGTGATCCAGCAAACCCAACAGCGTTTACAACACATGCAGCAAGGGGCAAACACAGAAACGATTAGTATTTCGGGAGAGGAAAAAGTAATCGAAACCACTCGTGTCCCTGCTTCCTCACCTTAGGTTATTAGTTTATGAGAATTAAGACAGTTGGTATGAGGTAACGCTTAAGTGGAAAATCAATATCAATGCACTAAAAAAGTCCATTCTCTAGTAGAGCAACTAAAAGTTGGACTTAAAAAAAATATAAATTTTACAGTTCAAAATACCCTCGCCACCAAATTATTGCAGTGTATTTTTGAAGATATGATACAAATGCGTGCCTCTAAAATCAATCTTCAACCTGATAATAATGACTTGTTAATGTACCAATATATTGATGGTATTCTCTATAAATATTGTACATGTGATAAAAATATTGCCAATACTTTAATGCTAAATTTAAAGCTTATGGCAAAATTAGAGACAACAAAGAAATACCTACCTCAATATGGGCAGTTTAGTTTAGATATTGCGAGCTGTATTATTGACATAAAATTATCAATATTGCCTTTTAAACATGGTGAAGCAGCAATACTACAGTTTTTTGATAACTCAAAAAATTTAAAAAAATTAGATGATTTAGGTATGTTAAATAATACCTATGCACGAATAAGCAGCTTATTAAAAAAAACTTCTGGTATGGTTTTTATTGCTGCATCAACAGGACAGGGGGCAACAACAACTGTGTATGCAGGTTTGCAGGATTTAAACCAAACTAAAGTAAAAATTATTAATATTGCAGACCCACATGAATCTCATCAACTACCAGCACTACCATATATTGAACAAAGACAAACAAACCTTAATACTAGTTTAAACCATGAATTATGTAGCGCATTAACTCAAAAACCTGATGTAGTTTCAATTGGTGCTATACAAGGTGATAAAGAACTTGTTGATACTAGCTTAAATGCAGCAACTAGAGGACATCTAATTTTAGCTACATTACATGCAGTCAATACAGTTGCTAGTGTATCCCGCTTAGTTGATATGGGTGTGAAACTTAATTTACTTTCAATGGGATTACATGCAATTATTGCTCAGCATTTAGTGCGTAAAATTTGTACCGTCTGTCGTACAACTTACCAGCCAAACCAACAAGAAAAAGCCCGCTTTAATTTATTATTTCCCTCTATATCTTTAGAAAATAAAATCCTATATAAAGGGGCAGGGTGTGCTCATTGTCATCATACTGGTTACTATGATCGTATTGGTATTTTTGAAGTATTAATACTTGATAAAGCACTAAAAAAAAGTTTATCTAATTGCAATATGGCTTTATTTAAAGAGCTGGCTCAAAAAAAATTATTAGGGTATACATTACAAGATAATTTAATTCATTTAGTTTTTACAGGCACCACCTCACTATTTGAAGCACAGCGTAGTTGTTACTTTAATTATTCATATTAAACCCATTAATATGAAAATGCAATTAAAATCAATATTTTACGAAACAAATCTCCTTAGTGGCATGATATTTTCAAAGCTACCATAAAATAGTAGGCATAATTAATGTTAAATAACTTATTTTATAGCTCATCAACCTCTTAGGTTATCAGTTTATGGATACATTTATACAACAGCGTGTACGTCTTGGTGATTTGTTGGTTGAGAAAAAGATTATCACTGAGCAGCAACTACAAGATATATTACAAATACATAAAAGCAGTGGGCGTAAATTAGGACAACTCTTAATTGAAAAGGGCTATATTACTGAAAATGCACTGTTAAGTTTATTAGCTACACAGCTAAAAATCACCTTTATTGATCTTAAAAAATATCCTATTAATCCTGATACTGTCCAGCTTATTCCTGAAATTTATGCTCGACGTTTTCGCGCGATTGCCTTAGAAGAAAATGCAACATCAATTTTAGTAGGTATGATTGATCCTACGGATATTTTTGCTTTTGATGAATTGTCTCGTATCCTAAAAAGACCCTTAAGCTTAGCTGTTGTTAGGGAAAGTGATTTATTGGAAATTCTTGACACGATATATCGAAGAACAGCCGAAATTAGCAACCTAGCAGAGCAGTTAGGGGATGAGATTGAATCACAACGTTTTGATTTACGCCAGATAGATGATAATAACACCGTGCAGGATGCGCCTGTTGTAAAGCTATTACAATCTATTTTTGAAGATGCAATGCAGATGCAAGCCTCTGATATTCATATTGAACCTGATGAGCAGCAATTACGTATCCGCCAACGGGTTGATAATATTTTACATGAACACTCTATCCCTGATAATCGCATTGCTACTGCATTGGCATTACGCTTAAAATTGATGGCAAAATTAGATATTTCAGAAAAACGCTTGCCTCAAGATGGGCGGTTTAGTGTGATTGTAAAAAATCATGCCATTGATGTACGAATTTCAACATTACCCGTGCAATATGGTGAATCAGTGGTATTACGTATATTGGATGCATCAAGGGGCTTATTAGCATTACCTGATTTAGGCATGTCAAAGAATGCTTATGCACAAACGCTTGCCTTATTAAAACAACCTTATGGAATGGTATTGGTCACTGCGCCAACAGGGAATGGTAAAACCACAACTTTATATGCAAGTTTACAAGAGCTAAACCAAGCTGAAGTTAAAATTATTAGTATTGAAGATCCGATTGAATATCGTTTACCACGTATTAATCAAGTACAAATTAATGCAGAAATTGGGCTAAATTTTAGCCATGTATTACGCGCATCATTACGCCAAGATCCAGATGTGATTTTGATTGGTGAAATGCGTGATGAAGAAACGGTAGAAATTGGTTTGCGTGCTGCGATTACAGGACATTTAGTCCTATCAACCTTACATACTCAAAATGCAATCAGTACCTTATCACGTTTATTAGATATGGGGGCAAAACCCTATTTAATTGCAGCAGCATTGCGCGCTGTGATTGCACAACGTTTAGTTCGTAAAATATGCCGCTATTGCCGTGAAATTTATCAGCCCAGTCCACAAGAAAAAGCCAGTTTCCATTTATTATCCAGTTCCCACTCATTAGAAGAAAAAACGTTATATCATGGAATCGGATGTGCACATTGCCATCACACAGGCTATCAAGGCAGTATTGGTATTTTTGAAATCTTGGTACTGGATGAGAAATTAGTACATAGTTTATTAAATCATAATATGATTTTATTTGCAGAATTATCACAAAAACAGTTAGCTGGCTGTTCCTTAAGAGATAGTTTAATTGAGTTAGTACTCAGTGGGATCACTTCGTTATCTGAAGCCCAACGTATTGCCCGAGGCTTAGATAATATATTTAATGACACACTTGTATATAGTGAGGATAAAGAAGGCTAGGCAAAAAAAAGGGCGTAATGAATACGCCCCGAAAACCACTGAAGGGAAAATCTAAATTAACGTTATATATTTATTTTGTTGTGTTAGTAAACTCTGGATACGCTTCCATACCACACTCTGATAAGTCAGCCCCTTCATACTCTTCTTCTGCAGAGATACGTAAGCCCATCACTAATTTAATCACAAACCATGTGATTAAGCTGGTGATAAAGACCCAACTAAAGATAACGACAATTCCAATAAGTTGATTCACAAATGTAGCACTACTATTAGTGAATGGTACAGCTAACAAGCCCCACATTCCGACAACCCCATGTACAGAGATAGCTCCAACAGGATCATCTAGTTTCAATTTATCAAAGGCTAAGATAGAGAAGATAACCAGTGATCCCCCTGCAAAACCAATTAATGTGGCAGAAAGTGCTGAAGGGGTAGATGGTTCAGCAGTGATAGCAACTAAACCAGCTAATGCACCGTTAAGAATCATGGTTAAATCAGCTTTACCAAAAAGTAAGCGGGAGATGATTGTGGTGGCGACTAATCCCCCCGCTGCGGCCATATTGGTGTTTACAAAAATCATTGCAACGGCATTGGCATCGCCGACAGTGGAAACAATTAATTGTGACCCGCCGTTAAATCCAAACCAACCAAACCATAAAATCATTGTTCCTAAAGTTGCCAGTGGTAAGTTTGCCCCTGGGATGGCGAGAACTTGCCCTTCTTTACCATATTTACCTTTACGTGCTCCTAATAAAAGCACACCTGCTAATGCAGCGGCAGCCCCTGCCATGTGTACCACACCAGAACCTGCAAAATCAGCAAAGCCTAGTGTATTTAAGAAACCTGACCCCCATTTCCAGTAACCTTGGATAGGGTAAATAAAGCCTGTCATTACAACTGCAAAAGCTAAAAATGCCCAGAGTTTCATACGCTCAGCGACAGCACCTGATACGATTGACATCGCGGTAGCAACAAAGACAACTTGGAAGAAGAAGTCAGCACTTTTTGCGTAAGTACCCGCAGTCCCTGCTTTTAAGGCTTCAACTGTGTGATCAACACCAGTTGTATTAAACATGAAGCTAAACATGCTGCCAAAATTAGGGATAAAACCGCCCTCTGGTGAGCTGTACATTAAGTCATAACCGACTAACATGTACATAATGCAAGCTAAGGCGTATAAGGATACATTTTTCGTTAAAATTTCGGTGGTATTTTTAGAGCGAACAAGCCCCGCTTCTAACATGGCAAAACCTAATGCCATGATCATGACTAATGCCCCTGACATCAGTAGATAAAAAGTATCTAATGCATATTTGACTTCCATCATTCTGCTCCTTATAAAGCTTCTTCGCCAGATTCACCCGTACGAATACGAATAACTTGGTCAATACCAAATACAAAGATTTTACCGTCTCCGATTTTGCCTGTATTGGCTGATTTAGAGATTGCATCTAGTGTCTGATCTAGTAAGTCATCAGCAATGGCAACTTCGATTTTTACTTTGGGTAAGAAATCGACAACATATTCTGCGCCACGGTATAGTTCGGTGTGTCCTTTTTGGCGACCAAAGCCTTTTACCTCAGTGACCGTAATCCCTTGTATACCAATATCAGAAAGGGCTTCACGTACATCATCTAATTTAAATGGTTTAATAATTGCGGTGACCATTTTCATCTGTTGTCACTCCTTTTTAGAAACTCTTACCAATAGTGAAGAAGACACGTCCATCAGCCACGTCTTTTACATTATCCAAGTTGGTGTCTGTGTAGTTTAATGATAAATCTACACCTGATACGGTATAGGATGCAGCGACACCGTATACTGTGTAATCATCATCTGTATCACTGTAGATTTGTCGTCCTACATGTGCAGAAAGCCCTATGCCATTTGCAAATTCGTAACCTGTTTCTAATTGGATAAAGTGTGCTTTTCCAACAGAACCAAAGAAGTCAGGGGAGTAGGCATAATTTAATCCAACACTAATATCATTGATACTATAGCCTAAACCCAGAGCAAATTCATGGAAATCATAATTTAAGTCTCCACCTGCTCCAGGGTAAGCGTAATAAATCCAACCAATGTCATAACTGACACCATTTTCAAGTTCTTGGGCATAACCAAGGTAACCGTCTACCTCTATATCAGCCCGATCTTCTGCTTTAACATCGCTGCCTTCTAAAAACTTAACATTTGATCCCCAAACCCCTGCGTAAAAACCGCTGTTATGAGTGAGGTCAAAGCCCCCTTGTACTGCAACGCCTTCATCTGTTTGTGTGTAACCACGAAAAACATAGTCAGTGGTTAAGGCAACATTTGCACTAATGGAGAATGGGGAGTCCTCAGCATGAGCAGTAGATAAACCTGCTGATAATAGGGCACTCAATAGGAGTGTACGAGATAAACATTGTTTCATGGTATAACACCCTAAGTTTTTAAAATGATATTTTGTATAGTGGCTTTTAAATATAAAAGTGTATTTTTATATTCATCAAAATTTTTTAATTGCCTTAGGGGATATCAAAATACATGCCAATAAAAAATAAACAATAAAATCAATATTTTATCTTATTTTTTAGGCAATTTTGCAGTAAAAAAGTGAGAATTGCACTAATATGTATCGTAATAAAGTTTTTGATGCACTATTTTTGTGCGAGGGGAAAAAAGAGGAGGGGAATAGTAGATTTTTCTATCTTTGGTAAAAATAGAACAATAAAAAAGCCACTAATTAAGTAGCTTTTATATATAACCCTTATAGGGAGTCGTAACACACAAATAACAGCGAAAGAAACGGGGTTAAGTGAGCTCATAAACCCTTATAGGGAGTCGTAACTATCTCCCAAAAATGTTGCGATAATCGGTACATCATCTCATAAACCCTTATAGGGAGTCGTAACACATATAGAAAACTGAATTTCCAGTTACCAGAATTAAGACTCATAAACCCTTATAGGGAGTCGTAACTATGCAGAGATGAAGGGTAAAAAAGTTGCATTAATTCTCATAAACCCTTATAGGGAGTCGTAACACAGCTCACTGTATGCATCGGCAAGGCAGTGGGTAGTCTCATAAACCCTTATAGGGAGTCGTAACCACTTTGATTTATCTTTTTACTCCAATGATGGGCAACTCATAAACCCTTATAGGGAGTCGTAACCCCACTATCGGCATTAAAAAACACATTTACATTGCTCTCATAAACCCTTATAGGGAGTCGTAACTGGAAACCGACCCAATTCAAGTTATTAAAGAGTCACTCATAAACCCTTATAGGGAGTCGTAACAAGGACGGTGCAGCAAGCGTAAGCGATCCAATATTTCTCATAAACCCTTATAGGGAGTCGTAACGAGAGTAGCCGTAGAAATTTCTGCAATTTTTGTCATCTCATAAACCCTTATAGGGAGTCGTAACAAGGCAAGAGTAATGCAGAGAAACCCGACTGATAGTCTCATAAACCCTTATAGGGAGTCGTAACCTATATTACTTTAATTTTTACCGCGTGATCGCATGGCTCATAAACCCTTATAGGGAGTCGTAACAACAGGTACTTACCCACAATTAAAAGAGTTAGCGACTCTCATAAACCCTTATAGGGAGTCGTAACAAGCGTGTACGTTTTACTAATTTTAGGAGGGGTTAGGCTCATAAACCCTTATAGGGAGTCGTAACTTGCATCACTGGACACGGTTGCCATAGCCGTGTTGATTTTCTCATAAACCCTTATAGGGAGTCGTAACTTGTTTGATGTAGTGCGTGTTGACTTAGTATATAGGCAACTCATAAACCCTTATAGGGAGTCGTAACCTATCTAAACCATTTAATTTATTATTTTTATCAACTCTCATAAACCCTTATAGGGAGTCGTAACAGCTCCAGCAATTGAGCAATGCAAAGTAAATAATATTCTCATAAACCCTTATAGGGAGTCGTAACCCTTTAAAACTTATAAAAGCACTATTTAAATCTGTACTCATAAACCCTTATAGGGAGTCGTAACCTGCTGGGCGCAAAACTTAAAAAATGCACTCAACAAGCTCATAAACCCTTATAGGGAGTCGTAACACTTGACGGACTTTATCAACCCGTCAAGCCACGCGAGCTCATAAACCCTTATAGGGAGTCGTAACAGTTATTTTATATTGAGGAGGTCACAAAGGATCATGTCTCATAAACCCTTATAGGGAGTCGTAACAACTTGATAAAAAAATATTTATATGTGGAAAAGAAAAACTCATAAACCCTTATAGGGAGTCGTAACTCATTTAAAATAATGAATATACTCTTCAATCAAAACACTACTCATAAACCCTTATAGGGAGTCGTAACAGTGTTGAACGCCATGAACGCCGCCGTGTTTATGAACTCATAAACCCTTATAGGGAGTCGTAACTAAAATATTATAAAAAATGGTGTGAAACAACGGGTGCTCATAAACCCTTATAGGGAGTCGTAACACTGGGTTGGGCTGAGCAGGTCGGATTGCATTCGACACTCATAAACCCTTATAGGGAGTCGTAACGATACATTAACAAAAACAGCAACAGGCTGGGATATTGCTCACCTCATAAACCCTTATAGGGAGTCGTAACTATGGAAATATTTATATGAGAACAACTTACCATACAACAACTCATAAACCCTTATAGGGAGTCGTAACCATGGAAGAATACTATGACAGCAAAACGCTTTAAATTTGAACTCATAAACCCTTATAGGGAGTCGTAACCTGATAATCATAGATGAAAGTGAATTAACACTATCCCATATATTGCTCATAAACCCTTATAGGGAGTCGTAACAATACATTAGTTTTTGGTGATTCTGTTGTGCAGGATCTCATAAACCCTTATAGGGAGTCGTAACGCTTTTTCTCTCCTAATATTTCCTGTAGTTGCGCCAACTCATAAACCCTTATAGGGAGTCGTAACGCGATGAGTTACATGGATAATAAATTAAAGCAAGCTCTCATAAACCCTTATAGGGAGTCGTAACTTTTTTAACAATTTATTTTGAATATTTTAAATTATTTCTCATAAACCCTTATAGGGAGTCGTAACTATTGGTAAAACTTAGACTTTCGTGCATTGATTCAACTCATAAACCCTTATAGGGAGTCGTAACCACAAGCCCCTGAAAATGTTGTACCGTATGTGGCACCTCATAAACCCTTATAGGGAGTCGTAACAAAAATACAATTTAATTTAAAAAAATTAAATTATTTCTCATAAACCCTTATAGGGAGTCGTAACTTAAGCATTCAAACAATCCGAGCGCGCCGCAAAAAACTCATAAACCCTTATAGGGAGTCGTAACTATTTGTTGCGTCTCATCTTTTTAATATTGATATTGGTCTCATAAACCCTTATAGGGAGTCGTAACCTTGATCAACATTTGTTTTAATTTCTAAGCTCTTTCTCATAAACCCTTATAGGGAGTCGTAACCAGGCTATGGCAGAAAAAGCAGCGGATCATTTTATCTCATAAACCCTTATAGGGAGTCGTAACGAATCGGCAATATTAAGTAAAGCTCCTGCTAAATTCCTCATAAACCCTTATAGGGAGTCGTAACTTTGGCTTCTTGGTTATTTTGGGGGGGGTGTAAAACTCTCATAAACCCTTATAGGGAGTCGTAACTTGAGCCTGAAGTTTTTATTAAAAAGTATGTTGTTGTCCTCATAAACCCTTATAGGGAGTCGTAACAGTGAAGAGCTTAGCTCTAATAAACACGTCCGCCAATCTCATAAACCCTTATAGGGAGTCGTAACCCCAGTACTCATGGGCATCTCCGCCATTTTAAGCCTTTATTCAATGACTCAAAACACAAAAAAACACTGTTTTTTGACTTCGACCCCCTAAGGTTTTGACCATTCTCCCGATCGAAGTCAGCCCAATGTATATAAATCACCTCACCTCCTTAGTTAAAAAATACGCTTATCATTATACATAAAAATGATAAAAAACAAAGCTTTTTTCTGTAAAAAATGAATTTATTCAGATATTTAAAAAATAGGGGGAAGATAAAAAAAATACTTATTTATATATTTTTGTAAAAAAAACTTAAGCAACTTCGACCGACTTCGATCACCTAAGTAAAATATATTGAAAGTACTATAGAAAAAGGAAAGGAGGACTAAAAAAATAAAAAAAAATTTTACTAAAAAATAAACAAGAAAATAAAATGATTATTCATCTAATTCAGGAATATCAAAATCATGTTGTTCATTACGGTACATCGCTTGACGCTGTTGCTCACAAAAATCATCCGCAGCATTATAGCCTTGCTCACGTAAACTATGATTACGTACCGCACACTCTAATAAAACGGCTAAACTTCTCCCAGGGGCAATAGGTAAACTTATCTCAGGCACATCTACCCCCAAAATATTACGAATACGATAATCACCTTGTAAACGATCAATTTGCTGAATACGCTCAGCAGTCATATGCTCCAACTGCACAACTAAACGTAAATACTTATCACGTTTAATTGCACTATCACCAAACAACGCTTGCACATTTAGAATACCCAGTCCCCGCACCTCTAAAAAAGAAGTCATATTTAAAGGACTGCTACCACTTAATATAGTCGGTGTAATACGGCAAAAATCTGTGGCATCATCCGCTACTAGACGATGTCCCCGACTCACTAACTCTAAAGCCAGCTCACTCTTTCCTGTACCACTATCTCCCATAATCAACACCCCTACTCCCAACACATCCATAAACACCCCATGTAAAGTAATACGCTGGGCTAGAATCTGGGCAAATAAGGCATGCAAATAATTGATCACATACTCGCCTGTAAACTGAGAAATAAATAAGGCAATATTATGTTTATTTGCGTAATGACGTAAATCTTGGAAAATAGGTAGATTATTGCAATCTACTAAAACAATACAAGCAAAATTTTGATTATCAAATAACTGTGCAATCGCATCTTGATAGGAATTTTTACCCAAAGCATCTAAATAAGCCAGTTCATACAAACCAATCACTTGAATTTGATGTGGGTGAATCAAATTCAAATAACCAATATTAGCTAATTTTTGTTCTGTATCTAATACAACACAACGCTGCCCACCCTGATGACCTGCAACCCAATCCAAGGCTAATGCATCAGCACATTTTTTATAAAGGTTGGTGATACTAACAGTGGGCATAATGATAACTATTGGTTATTATTGAAAGTAATATTCATGCTTTATGTTGTTTTCCATGCGGTTAACAACTCAAACTTTTTTGAAGGTTCAGGTTCATGACGCAATCTATCACGGAAGGTCTCATCACTGAACATTTCAGCAATATTAGCAAGAATATTGAGGTGCTCTTCAGTAGAGTTCTCAGGTACCATGAGTGCAAAAAATAAATCAGTAGGTTCATCATCTAGTGAATCATAATTAATTCCTTGCTCAATTTGTAAAAAAGCTGCCATGGTCACTTCACACTGTGCAACGCGTGCATGGGGAATTGCTACCCCTTTACCTAATGCAGTACTGCCTAAACGTTCTCGTGCCAATAAGGCATCAAAAATTTCTCGGCTACCAATAGAAGAGGTTTCAGTGGCGAGAAGCTTGCTGAAATACTCTAACACACGTTTTTTACTGCTTGCCTGGACATGGCATAACATTCGCTCAGGCGTAATAATTTCTGAAATCTGCATTATTAATTAATCAATTGTTCATGACCTGTGAGCAGTGGGTACTACGTACATACTGCATGTAGATGCACTACATTAAAATCTAGTATGCACGTAATAACAACTTATTCACAAAGGAAAAGACTATTCCACGTAAGATTTACGTTCGCGTCCATCTGCTTTGTGGTGATCTTTCATTTTTTCTTTGTGTTTGATGATTTGGCGGTCAAGTTTGTCTGTTAACAGATCAATGGCTGCATACATGTCTTCTTTTTCTGCGTTAGCAAATAAATTTGCACCGCTTACATGCAAAGTGGCTTCTGCTTTTTGACGGAGCTTTTCGACAGTTAAGATAACATGCACATTGGTAACATGATCAAAATGACGAGCTAAACGTTCAATTTTGCCTTCCACATAAGCACGCAGAGCAGGCGTAATATCAATATGATGTCCGCTAAGGTTAAGTTGCATGTATATGCTCCTATTCTAATTGTATTTATTACCCCAAACGTTTACGCTCGTTTGAGGGGGGTATAACCATAGCCTCGCGGTATTTTGCCACAGTGCGTCTGGCTACATTAATCCCTCTGTCAGATAGTAAGTTTGCAATTTTACTATCACTCAGAGGTTTTCCTCGGTTTTCTGCAGCAATTAATTTGCGAATTAATGCGCGAATTGCTGTTGAAGAACATTCTCCACCACTGCTAGTGCTAACATGGCTAGAGAAGAAATATTTCAACTCGAAAATACCGCGGTGCGTATGAATAAACTTTTGTGTTGTCACCCGTGAAATGGTGGATTCATGCATTTCTAATTCACTGGCAATATCATGTAATACCAGTGGTTTCATGGCTTCTTCACCATAATCTAAAAAAGCACTTTGTCGTTTTACAATACAACGCGCCACTTTTAATAAGGTTTCATGGCGACTTTGTACACTTTTAATAAACCAACGTGCCTCCTGCAAGTGGTTTTTTAAACTGCTGACATCTTCACGTTTACTAGTACGAGAAATTAAGCTTGCGTACTGTTGGTTAACACGTAAATTGGGCGTGACTTCAGGATTAAGATCCACCTGCCAACGTCCTTTTATTTTCTTTACAAACACATCAGGAATCACATAAGCAGCTTGATGTGATTCAATAATTGCCCCCGGACGTGGATGTAAAGATTGAATAAGTTCGACCACCTCTTGTAAATCTTGGCGGTTCATTTTCATGCGTTTTAATAGCTGGGTGTAATCATGTACAGCCAGTAAAGATAAGTGTTCTTTAACAAGTAACTGGGCTTCTTTTAACCACGGTGTTGTTTTATCTAATTCGGTTAATTGTAATAATAAACATTCACCTAAATCTCGTGCACCCACACCAACTGGATCAAAATGCTGTAAACGACGCAATACCGTTTCAACTTCTTCTAATAAAACAAGCTCTTCATCTTCCTCTTTTTCACCACTATTCACACTAATTAGAATATCTTCTAAAGAGGATTTTAAATAGCCATCTGCATCAATCCCATCAATAATGGTTAAAGCGATAGCGCGATCAGTATCAGAGAAAGGGGTGAGATCAAGCTGCCAGATAAGGTGATCATATAAGGTGGGGGCTGGACTACTATGCACAGCAATATCACGATACTCTGAATCTCCTGTGGGATAATCACTGTGTCCAAAATCGCTATAATCTTGTCCATAGGTATCTTCCCAACTGCTATCAGTATCTAGCTCTTCAGGTAGGTTTTCGTTTTTCTCTAGCTGTACTTCTTTGGTTGTATCAGTAGTGGCTTCACCTTCCCCAGCGGCTTCCTTATTTTTTTGCTCATCAGAAATCTCTACCTCAAGGGCTTCTTCACCTTCTTCTAACATCATGTTAGATTCCAAGGCTTGTTGGATTTCCATTTGCAAATCTAAGGTAGACAATTGCAACAAGCGGATCGCTTGCTGTAATTGTGGAGTCATAGTGATTTGTTGACCTAAACGCAGTTGGAGGCTTTGTTTCATAGCTTATCGTTATATCAAAATCCATACGTGATGGGAAAATTTATTTTCATTGACATGTGGTTTATGACAGTGAAAAGTTACTTCCCAAATAGACATCTCGAACCTGTTTATCATGTAAGATATTTTCTGGGCTGCCTTCAGCAATCAACTGACCTTCATTTACAATATAGGCACGATCACAAATATCAAAGGTCTCCCTGACCCGATGATCAGTAATTAATATACCAATATCTAAACTACAAAGGTGCGCAATGATGCGCTGAATGTCAGCAACAGAAAGTGGGTCGACACCTGCAAACGGTTCATCAAGTAACATAAATCGCGGTTCTGCCGCTAAGGCACGTGCAATTTCCACACGACGCATTTCTCCTCCTGATAAACTCATCGCGATATTATCACGTAAATGCCCAATGCTAAGTTCACCAAGTAATGTATCTAATCGTTGTAGCCGTTGTTTTTTATTTAAATGCTTTTGTACTTCTAATATGGCAAGAATATTTTCTGCCACGGTTAATTTACGAAAAATAGAGGTTTCTTGGGGTAAATAACCAATCCCCATTTGGGCGCGTTTGTGCATAGGATAACGGGTGACATCCCGATCATCTAAATGAATAGAACCATCATCCGCATTCACCAAGCCAACAATCATATAAAAGCTGGTGGTTTTACCTGCGCCATTTGGTCCTAATAAGCCCACAATTTCACCGCTGTGTATTTTTAAACTCACATCTTTGACAACACGACGTGATTTATACTGTTTCGCTAAGTGGTGTGCGGCTAAAATACTCATGTATTTCCTTTGGTTTATTTATTGGATTGCTTGCCAGGGTGAATGACTACAATCACTTTATCATTTTTATTTTTGCCTTTACTTGCCTGCATAACCCCTGTTTTGGTGTTATATTTAATGGTTTCACCCACTAAAGTATCTTTGCCCTGCCAAACTTCTGCTTTTTGTTTTAAGTGTAGCATATCTTGTTTAGCGAAATAGTCCATTTGTTTCGCTTTGGCATGAATATCTTCTTTTCCTTTATTAGGGGTTTGTTTAAATTGCACAGGCTGCCCCGTTGCCACTACTTTATTCAAATTTTGCTGTGCGGTAAAGTGTAAAGTGACTTTTTCTGCTTGAATGCGAATACTACCTTGTGTAATCACCACATCTCCTGTATAGACAGCTTGTCCTTTACCATTATCAATAGTGGCTGTATCAGCTTCAATCTCGATAGGTTGACGACTGTCTGTGGGCAGTGCCCAACTGTTTGAGGTAATCAGTAATACACTTACACTGATTAAAAAGCGAATAAAATTATTGTACAACATAGTGACCTCGCACTTGAGAATAGAGCTCAAGGTGCTCTACCGTAAGTTGAAAACGCATTCCAACACTGTGTGTGGTGCTGGCATCAGTGAGAAGTTGTGCAGCGGCTTGGGTTTCTGCCACTTGTGTTAATTTATTAACCTGTACATTCTCTGAAATAATCGTTAAACGTTGATGGCGGGGTGTGGCAGGGCGAAAAAAGGTTGTTTTACCTAAAAATAGGATGGTGTTGCCATCAGGAGACACCGTTGCCCGTTCTGCGTTTACAAACCATGTGGCTTGTTTTTGTTTATAAAAAATTAAGGAAGGTTTTTGTAACTGTGTTTCTGCATTAGGATAGTGCACCATCTTTTCCGCTTCAAGTTGGTTCACTAGTTGCCCTGTCGGATCCATACGTACCGTTTTAAAATCCGTTAAGGTGTAATCAGGGTTGGCACGTACAGGCTGGGGAAAATGGGGCAGTTTTTTATCAAGATCTCTATTTAACCATGTGGTCAGCAACACGATAGCCACTAAAGTAAACCAGCTGCCCCAATGTGTAAAGAGACTATTATTCATTATGCGTCAGTATAAACGGCTAATTGTGTTGCTAAAGTACCTTGAGCGTGCATAATTAAATCACACACCTCCCGTACTGCACCGCGTCCACCGTTTTGCTCTGTTTGCCAATGGGTATAAGGTAAAATAGCTGGATGTGCATCAGCAACAGCAACGCTCAATCCAACACGTTTTAAAATAGGGATATCAATCACATCATCTCCTACATAGACCACTTCATCAGCACTAATGGAGAGTTTTTCACATAATTCTTGAAAGGCAGGTAGTTTATTACCCTGTCCTTGATAGACATGACGCACACCAAGATGTTGCATCCGATCTTTAACAAGGGTAGAGGTTTTACCTGTAATAATCCCCATTTCAACCCCTGTTGCCATCAGCATTTTCATGCCTAAGCCATCCCGCACATAAAATGCTTTGCTTTCTTCACCACTGTTACCTAAGTATAAACAGCCATCGGTTAAGACACCATCCACATCAAAAATGGCGAGTTTTATTTTTTCTGCACGGTCGACTAATTCATCCATTACACTACTCCAGCACGTAATAAATCATGCATGGTCAGTACGCCAATTAAGCGTTGTTCATCATCCATAATTAATAAGGCAGTAATTTTATAAGATTGCATCATTGACAGTGCATCAACAGCGAGTTTGTCCGCAGGTAACGTTTTGGGCTTACTTGTCATCACTGTCTTAATTGGTGTTTGATGCACATCATGAGTTTTGCTTAGACTACGGCGTAAATCTCCATCTGTAAACATCCCCACCACTTTTTTATCACTATCAACAATGGCAGTCATCCCCAGATTTTTATGACTCATTTCCACTAAAGCATCAGCAAGACTGACAGTATCTTGAACTTGAGGCATTGCCTTTTCTGTATGCATAATATCACTGATACGCAGTAATAAACGTCGCCCTAAACGCCCCCCAGGGTGAGAGAGTGCAAAGTCATCAGCACTAAACCCTCTTGTTTCGAGTAAGGCAACCGCTAGTGCATCGCCCATTGCTAACGCAGCGGTGGTACTGGAAGTCGGAGCCAGCCCTAAAGGACAAGCTTCTTTTTCAACACTGACATCAATATTTACCGTTGCGGCCTCTGCTAAACTAGAATTAGGGTTACCTGTTAAGGTAATTAAGGGAATGCTTGCTCGCTTAATCAGGGGCAAAATAGTTAAAATTTCACTGGTTTCACCAGAGTTGGATAAGGCAAGTACCACATCTTTTGGGGTAATCATGCCTAAATCACCATGACTGGCTTCAGCAGGATGAACAAAAAAAGCAGGTGTTCCTGTACTGGCTAAGGTTGCCGCAATTTTATTGCCAATATGCCCTGATTTACCAATCCCAATCACCACAATACGCCCCTCACAGGCGAGCATTAAATCACAAGCGGTGACAAAATCATGGTTCACACGAGGAATAAGATGTGTGATCGCTGCTGCCTCTTCTTGGAGCACAGCAAGCCCTAAAGCTTGTAATTTTTCCGCGTGGTGAATATCTGTCATAACATTAGTTCATGAAGGCATGTATCAGGATAAGAAGAAAAAAGTGATAAATAAACAGGGATAGAGTAAGCCTTGTATTCATATTTAGCAAACGCTATCCCCCCCTTATTATGTTATCTCATGGTTTATTTTAAACGCATATGTGGGAATAACAGTACATCACGAATAGTGGGTTTATTAGCTAATAGCATCACTAAACGATCAATCCCAATCCCTTCTCCAGCCGTTGGGGGTAACCCATGTTCTAAAGCACAAATGTAATCAGCATCAAAATGCATGGCTTCATCATCCCCTGCATCTTTTTCTGCTACTTGCTTTTGGAAACGCTCGGCTTGATCTTCTGCATCATTTAACTCAGAAAAACCATTCGCAATTTCACGCCCACCGATAAATAATTCAAAGCGATCTGTGATACTTGGATCATCATCATTTAAACGCGCCAAAGGGGAAACTTCGGTTGGATAAGCAGTAATAAAAGTTGGATCTTTTAATTGATGTTCAGCCGTTTCTTCAAAAATTTCAATTTGAATTTTACCCACACCATAGCTGTCTTTAATGTGAAGACCTAAACCTTCTGCAATTGCACAAGCTTTATCTCGATCATATAAGTCATCTTTATTGATAGAAGGATTATAATGTAAAATGGCTTCTACCACAGTCATCCGCACAAAAGGTTTACCAAAATCATAGACATCTTCATCATAAGGGACTTGAGTAGACCCTAAAATTTCTTCTGCTAAACCACGGAACATGGCTTCAGTTAAATCCATCAAGTCATTATAATCAGCATAAGCTTGGTAGAACTCTAACATGGTAAATTCAGGATTATGACGAGTAGATACACCTTCATTACGGAAGTTACGATTAATTTCAAATACCCGCTCAAAGCCCCCAACAACTAAACGTTTTAGGTAAAGCTCAGGCGCGACACGTAAAAATAATTCCATGTCTAAAGCATTATGATGGGTAGCAAAAGGACGTGCTGTTGCCCCCCCTGGGATAGGGTGCATCATCGGTGTTTCAACTTCTAAATATTCACGTTCAATTAAAAAATTACGAATAAAATTCACCGCTTTAGAACGAATTAAGAAGGTTTTACGACTGTCTTCATTAACAATTAAATCAAGGTAACGCTGACGATAGCGAGTTTCTTGGTCAGTTAAACCATGAAATTTTTCAGGCAGTGGGCGTAAGGCTTTAGTCAGTAAACGCACTTCAGTGGCTTTAATCGACAGCTCACCAGTTTTAGTTTTAAATAAAGTCCCTTCTACCGCGAGAATATCCCCTAAATCCCACTGTTTAAATTCGCCATAAGTCCCTTCTGGCAAATCATCACGACGAATATAAGCTTGAATACGCCCAGACATATCTTGTAAGGTAGCAAAAGAAGCTTTACCCATTACACGACGCATCATCATACGTCCTGCCACCTTCACCTTCACTGAAAGTACTTCTAACTCTTCCTTAGTTTTCTCATCGTATGCCTTATGTAACTTCTCAGCCACCGTATCACGACGAAAATCATTCGGAAATGCTACGCCTTGCTCACGTAATGCATCGAGTTTAGTACGACGTTGTGCAATTTGTGCATTTTCGTCTAATTCAGTTGCAGTTGTCATAGTTTACCTATTATTAATGGTTTATCACTGTCTTAGCAAATAAAGTTAACATATCATTTTATGAAGAAAATAGCGTGGAAAGGCTTATAAACCACTTTTTAAGCTGGCTTCAATAAAGCCATCTAAATCACCATCTAACACCGCTTGTGTATTACCCACTTCCACCCCAGTACGCAAATCTTTAATACGGGATTGATCTAAGACATAAGAGCGAATTTGACTGCCCCAGCCAATATCTGACTTACTGTCTTCTACATTTTGCTGTTCACTGCGGCGTTTATTCAGCTCTAAGTCATACAGTTTTGCTTTAAGCTGCTTCATTGCCGTGTCTTTGTTCTGATGTTGAGAGCGGCTATTTTGGCATTGTACAACGCTGTTTGTGGGTAAATGGGTAATACGTACAGCAGATTCAGTACGGTTAACATGCTGCCCCCCTGCACCACTGGCACGATAGACATCAATACGTAAATCAGCAGGATTAATATCGATATCAATATCATCATCAATTTCAGGAGTGATAAAGACGGCGGCAAAAGAAGTATGGCGACGATTGCCTGAATCAAAAGGTGATTTACGGACTAAGCGATGCACGCCTGTTTCAGTACGTAACCAGCCATAGACATATTCGCCTTCTACGCTTATGGTAGCACTTTTAATCCCTGCCACATCTCCATCAGAATACTCAGTAATGTCAGCTTTAAAGCCGCGCCGTTCTGCCCAACGTAAATACATACGTAATAACATTTCAGCCCAATCCTGTGCTTCAGTACCACCTGATCCTGATTGGATTTCTAAGAAAGCGTTATGGGTGTCCATTTCTCCTGAAAACATACGATTGAATTCAAGTTTATGTACTGCCTGCTCTAGATCTTTTAACTCATCACAGACACTGTTTACACTTTCTTCATCAGCTTCCATTTCTGCAAGCTCTAATAACTCACGGCTATCAGTTAACTGCGTTGTAAGCTCATCAATTTGTAGTACAATTTTTTCTAAGCTGGCTTGTTCACGGCGTAAAGCCTTGGCTCTTTCTTGGTCAGCCCACACATCAGGCTCTTCAAGTTCGCGGTTGACTTCAACTAAGCGTTCGCTTTTGGTTGCATAGTCAAAGATACCCCCGAAGTTCTTCAACGCGCGTACGCATAGTATCAATGTGTTGATAGTATGTATTGAGTTCCATAGCCATGATTGTATTACACTAGAAAAAGTAAAAGGTCTGTAAAATATTTAGTTTAAATAGAGTATGAAATTAAAGATATTATCAAAAATGAAAAGCAACGGCTAACCGCTGATTTCACTACATTTCACTCTTTTTACAACTAAAATGACAAAGCCGAACAGTATAACAAACTTTATACTTAGATTTTAGTACTAATAATGAAAATGTATTGTTTTGCAAGTAGGTGGAGAGAAATAAATGGCTGATGTGGTAGGTAAGGTATGGTGGTTTTTTATTAGATTTCTATGTCAGTATCAATTTATATTTTAAATCAAAAATTTTCAGCTTTTGGAAAAAGCATTTTAATAACAGCTTCTCCTAAGTATTCTATTGATGGTGCTAGTAAAGTAAGTTCTTCATCTTCAGGGGAAAACAGCACAACTTCAGTACTCATACTTTCTCTTCTAATATTTACTTCTTGTTTATTGCTTTCAAAAGTATTCACTGATTCCTCATCAAAATATTCAAGAAGTGCTTTATTTAATGTTTCCCACTCATCAGCATAAATACTTCTTCCTTGAGGAAGGTAGTCATTGAGTGCCATTTCAATTTCTTCACCCAATGCTATTGGTGTAATATTCATTTTAAGCTCTTTTGGAGGCATTAGCATTTTGTTAGCCCCACCTGCATACTGTTCACGTACAATAAAAAGCTTATTTTTGAGTATAAATACACCACAAAAAGAATATAAAACTATTTTGTCCATAAGTCAGGTTAGCCTCAATTTATAAATAGTCTATAAAGGTGATTACCTAAAGCTTTCTTTCTATTAATTGTGTGAGTAATTCCAGTTTAATTGTATTTTTAATATGTTCTATTTTTTTTAAGTTAACCTCACTACTCAAGAGTAATTTTATCAATAACGCTCGATTATTATCTTCATTGGCAAACCAAAGAAATTGGGTATTTCTATAATTTCCAACAATCAACCAAGAGGATTCAATATTTAAGTGGTCACTACTATCTGCATACTGTATGTTAAATTTGATTAAATCTTTAGATAAAAAGCAATAAACTTCATTAAAAATAGAGCTTTCACGATACCAAACAGCATCACCAGAATCTGTTAGCTTTTTCAATATTTCAATCATAGTTGATTCTGCTGTTTTAGTAGGTATGGTTTGTATATCTCCATTTCTATATTTTTTAAATATATCCATAACAATAAATAGTGATGGACTTTTATATTTTATTTTTAAAATACCTCTACTGGTAAATAATTGTAATGTCTGTGCATTGATTTCATATTTTCTCAATCTACTACCTGAAAAAACATCATATTCAATACCAAGATTTAATAGGTTTTTATAATCATTACCCATAAAAAAATATGAAATATAAAATCCTTCAGTTTGTAATAAACCTTGTTCAAAATACTCAATTTTTAAACACAATAAATCTGTAATCTCAATATATATAGCTTTTGCTATATTTAAATTTTTATTGTAGTAATCGATTTTTATGTGAGATATAAGTTTACCGACTACACTATCTAAAATTTTAAAATCATGCATTTATTACAGTTTTTTGCTGGGCTTCCTACGTTAGCACCAACCTACAAAATATAGGTTTAAGAAAGTAAAAATCAACTCGGAACAGGCACGGTTTCCATAATTTGCTGCATGACTTGCTCATGCATTAAGCCATTAAATTGTGCTTGTGAATCCAGCTTTAAACGATGAGCAATCACAGGTAAGGCAAGTGTTTGAATCATTTCAGGGGTAATAAATTCTTGTTGTTCAAATAATGCCCATGCCTGTGCGGCTTTCATTAAGGCTAAAGAGGCACGGGGACTGGCTCCCATTTGTACCCCTTTTGCATGGCGTGTTGCGGCAACCAAGCGCACAATATAGTGTTTTAACTCTTCACTAACTCGAATTTGCTGACAAGCAGCTTGCAACGCTTGAATATCATCACCCTTAACACAGGGGGTTAAAGTGATTGCCTGCTGTTGATACTGTGCTTGATTTAAAATATCCACTTCTTGTTGAATTTCGACATAGCCCAATTTAAAGCGCATCGCAAAGCGATCCATTTGAGCTTCAGGAAGGGGATAAGTGCCATGTGACTCGACAGGGTTCTGGGTGGCAATCACGAAAAAATAAGGGCTTAAGTTATGACACTGCCCATCAATACTGACTTGTCGCTCTGCCATTGCTTCTAACAAAGCCGATTGGGTACGTGGGGAAGCACGGTTTATTTCATCAGCAAGCAATATTTCACTAAAAATAGCCCCTTGATGAAAATGAAAACTTTGCTTTTGTTGATCAAAAATGGAGACACCTAAAATATCAGAAGGTAATAAATCAGGTGTAAATTGGATGCGTTGAAATTGTGCATCAATCGATTGTGCCAAGGCTTTTGCTAAGGTGGTTTTACCTGTCCCCGGTAAATCTTCAAGTAACACATGCCCACCACTGGCAAGGGCTGCAAGCAATTTTTTTATTGCTTCAGACTGCCCTTGTATCACCTGTGTCAGGTTATCAGTTATTTTTTGATACGTTGTAAACGCAGAATCAAATTGTTGTTGCATAAGTAGTGGACTGATAGCGATTAAAAATTATAATTCCACAATAAATTTTGAGCCTGTGGGTAAATTTTCTTCTACAAAAATGCGTCCCTGATGGGCTTCCACCACCATTTTACAGAAAGTTAAGCCCAAACCAATTTGAGCAATCCCTTTATTTTTTAACTTAACCACTTCAAATTTATCAAAAACCCGTTCACGGTATTCATAAGGAATACCAGCCCCTTCATCAATCACTTCAATACGTACACGCTCTTCTTTTGTGATAGAGACTAATACTTTAACGGTTGTATTATTCGGGGAGTACTGCAATGCATTTGCCAATAAATTAGCCACAACCCGATAGAATAAATTACAATCAACATTTACATATAAATGCTCTGTAGGGCAATCAATGACTAACTGAATATTTTTAGATTCGGCAATAATTGAAAAATGCGTTTCGGCTTCTTTTAAGAGATCATTTAATACAATATCAGCCGTATGCAAAGCTAATTTACTTTGCTCCATTTTTGCCAGCATTAGAATATCATTTACAAAAGAATCTAAGCGATCAGCCGCCATTTTAATTTTATCTAAATGAGGGGTGAGGGCTTTATCTGTAATTTTTTCATTTAACAACGTTGTATGTAATAGTACCGAGACAATAGGACTAGACATGTCATGAACAATCATATTTGAGAGTTCTTCACGTAGCTTTAAGGTTGCCTCTAGCTCATCATATTGGCGTTTAATACGCAACATAGAGCGCGCACGCGCACGTAATTCTTCACGATTAACAGGTTTTTGTAAAAAATCATCAGCCCCTGCCTCTAAGCCTTTCACTAATATTTTTTTTGCCTCTAATACAGTGACTAAAATAATAGGAATATGCTGATAACGGGGATCATTTTTTAATTTTTTACAGACAGCAAAGCCATCCATTTCAGGCATCATTAAATCTAAAATAATTAAATCTGGCTGAAAATCATGAATTTCTTCTAAAAATTGTTTACCATTTTTGAATAATTCAGTGTCATAATGTTGATGAATAAGCATTGCCTCTAGCTGCATACGCATACTGAGTTCATCATCAACTATTGCAATTTTATAACGCGGCAACATAGTGCAAAATGTCCTTTTATCCCCTTATGATTCATGCATCCGAAAGTCACAAGCAGGATTCATACCGTTTTGGTATTTTTTATCCTAACAATGCCAATGCATTTATTTATGCTTTCTCCTCACGCCATTTATAGAGTGAAACGCCTTCACAGTTTACACTATTCAGCCTTAAAGTTAATGTAAACCATGTCATCACTTTGCTCATTTAAGCTAAGGATTTATTAAAATAAGCTGTCAATAGTACTATCAATGTTATTTTAATGGCATTATTAAACCTCCTTCTATAAGCTTTTATATAAAAAATTTTATTCATAAAATTATACTAAAACTATTAAAAATAGAGAGATTAAATATTTTATATGCAGATAAATAAATTTAAAATCAACTGCCTAGAGCTATATATCAAAACCATCTAATCTTTTGTTACATGCTATATTTTTATTTCCTTGCCTCATCTAAATTAAAAAGAAAGTAAACATAAATCTATCAGTTTTTTGACAAGTGATTAATGATAAAATATTTTAATGCTTAAAATCAGGTAAACTATATAGTTCTTTTCGTCTCGCTCACGTTATGACATAAAAAGGGTGTACAATGCTTGTTAAACAATACGATGTTATTATCATAGGAAGTGGTCCTGGTGGTGAGGGTGCAGCCATTAAAGCTGCAAAAGAAGGTAAATCTGTTGCGATTCTTGAAAAATATAATAAAGTAGGTGGAGGATGTAGTCATTGGGGGACTATCCCAAGTAAATCCTTACGTCATGCCGTACAACGTGTGGTTGAATTCCGCAACAATCCTCTGTTTGAAGATGCACTGGGTAAAGTAAAAGTTAATTATTCACAGTTGTTAAAATCAGCTGAAGGGGTGATTGCTAAACAAGTTAAAATGCGCCAAGGTTTTTACGACCGAAATAATATCGATGTGATTCATGGTTTTGCGCGTTTTATTGATCCACACACCATTGAAGTGCTCACTAGCCAAGGTACAAAAAATCAGTATCAAGCCAGTTCTTTTGTCATTGCAACAGGCTCTCGTCCTTTCCGTCCTAGTAATGTTGATTTCAATCATCCACGTATTTTAGATAGTGATACCATTTTACAGCTTAAAGATACACCTAACTCTATTACTATTTATGGTGCTGGGGTGATTGGCTGTGAATACGCCTCTATATTTCGTGGACTTGGGGTAAAAGTTAATCTTGTTAATACCCGTGATAAATTACTTGCTTTTCTTGATGATGAAATTACTGATGCTTTAAGTTACCACTTGCGTGAACAGGGGACATTAATTCGCCATAATGAGGAATATGCTTCTACAGAAACCTCTGATGATAGTGTAACGTTAGTGATGCAATCAGGAAAACGCTTACGTAGTGAATTCTTACTATTTGCTAATGGGCGAACTGGTAACTCCCAAAATATGGGCTTAGAAGAAATTGGGGTGGTATTAAATAATCGTGGACAGGTTGAAATCAATGAAGATTATCAAACCTCTATCCCTCATATTTATGCAGTAGGAGATATTGTCGGTTACCCAAGTTTAGCCAGTGCTGCCTATGACCAAGGGCGTTTTGCTGCCACACACTTAGTGCATGGGCACTGTGAAGATCGTTTAATTCAAAATATTCCAACAGGGATTTATACCAGTCCTGAAATTAGTTCAATTGGTAAAACTGAAAAAGAATTAACCGATGCAAAAATTCCTTATGAAGTCGGACATTCTTTTTTCCGTACACTTGCACGCGCCCAGATTTTAGGGCAAACAACAGGGGTGTTAAAAATCTTATTCCACTCTGAAACTTTAGAAATTCTTGGTATTCATTGTTTCGGGCGTGATGCAGCAGAGATTATTCATATTGGTCAAGCCATCATGGCACAAAAAGGGGAAGCCAATAATCTCTCTTATTTTGCTAACACAACCTTTAACTACCCAACTATGGCAGAAGCCTATCGTGTTGCGGCATTAAATGGTTTTAACCGCTTAAAATAAAGAGACTGTACTCATTATTTAGGCTGTTCATATACCTGAACCAGCTTGGTATAAATAATGAACCAATAATATATAAAAATCCCCTCTTTTTATTCTTATCCTAAAATAGTGAGAGCTAAAATCATGACGGTTTTAGCTCTCCTTTTTTATCTCATCTTGAATTAGCACATTACCTTATTGGTAGTAAAACGTGTAATAAACAATGAAAAATAGACCATAACGCGTTACAATCAACTACATTCAGTTTCTTCTTCTTTACATTAATTATGCTTCATTTACTTTATGTTAAAAAAGTTATTACACAGGTGGTGTACTTCATCACCCCATTCTGTACCGCTGCTAGACAATCCCGATGCCCCGACAGAAGAAGAGCTCAAACATAGAGCAACAAGTGAATGGATTGAATATCAAGCATGGTTATTTCACTATAGTTTTTTAACCCAGCAAGATTGGCAACGCTTACATACGACCATTAAGCAATGGCAGCTAACCCCTGTTATCAGTATTATCACTCCTGTTTATAATACACAGCTTGAGCACTTACATGCCTGTATTCGCTCTGTACAAACCCAAGTATATCCTCACTGGGAACTGTGTTTAGTGGATGATGGCAGTACTGACAGTGCCACCTTAAATTATTTAAAAAAGCTAAAAAATACCGATTCACGAATTCATATTATTACCTTAGATAAAAATCAAGGTATTTGTGGGGCGACCAATACAGGGATTGCCCATGCATCAGGTGAATATATTGCTTTTCTAGATCATGATGATTGTCTATCCGTTGATGCTTTGTATTATGTAGCAGAAGCCTTGCAAACAAACCCTAAAGCAGATGTACTCTATTCTGATCGGGATATGTTATCCCCTAAAGATCGCCGCTTTATGCATTTATTTAAGCCACAATGGTCACCTGAAACCTTATTATCAGGGAATTATTTATTCCACTTGATGGTATATAAACATCAATTATTAACTGATTTAAATGGGGTGCGGGCAGACTATGAAGGCTCTCAAGATTATGACTTAATTTTACGTGCAGCCGATAAAGCTCTACAAGTTATTCACATTCCGCGTATTCTCTATCATTGGCGACAGCATGAAAATTCTGTGTCTATGGCACATGACTCTAAAAGTTATGCTTATAAAGCAGGTGTTAATGCTTTAAAAGATACTTTAAATCGTCGAGATCTACAGGGTGATGTGGTTGAAAATACAGATCTATGGCGAGGCAATTATCAGCTACAACTGACAGCCCCCTCCAAAGATGACTATACAGTGATTCGTTTAAAGGCAAATGAAGCTTTATCAACACAAATTAATCACGCTTGCCAACAGAATAAGCACCCTTATCTCGTATTTATAGCACAAGGCTTAGAAGCCTTGCATGAAAAAGCCATTCAAGAGCTATTAGGCTGGTTTCAAATTTCAGATATTGCGATGACAACTGGAAAAGTAATGGACAATAATGGACGTTTATTACATGCAGGTTTAATCCAACGTCCTCAGGGGACACCGCTTTCTGTTTATGAAGGCTTTCCTGAAGAAAATTCTGGTTATATGGCAGTGACAGCGATTACACGTAATGTTAGCAGTCCCCACCCACGTTGTTTTGCATTACGCCGTAGTGTATGGGAAAAATTGGGGGGGATGTCGACAAAATATAAAGGCGAATATAGTGTGATTGATTTTGCATTACGTGCTCTTGCTGAAAATTACCGTACTGTCTACACACCGCAAGCCCGTTTTGAAATTAAACAATGGCAAGCCTGTTCGGCATGGTCAGAAAAAGAACGTGATAAATTTATCCGCACATGGAAAACATGGCTAGAAAGCGGCGATCCTTATTACAATCCACATTTAACCCTAGATTTAGTCGATATGGGTGTCAGTATGAAATGGTTAGGTCATTAATTTAGTGCACTGTGTTAATTTATGAATATACAACTTGGTTCTTTGTTTAAAAAACGTGCGTCACAGACAACCGTAGCGCAAGCTGATATTTGCTTGATCGCATATGATGAAATGTTACTTCATGCTGAAAAGCAAAACCTCATTGCCCAACATGATGAGTCATTATTGCGCTTAACACCCAAAGAATTAGCGCATGCTGCCCGCCGTTTATTGCCGAATACTGATAAACAGCAACGTATTGCCTTAGCCTTACCTTGTGCTGAATTTGTTGCCACCCCTGTTAATGTACCCTCTGTTGCAGCACAAACAATTAAAAGCGTAGTAAATTTACAATTCCCCACTTTATTGCCGGGGGTTAGTGAACCTTTATTACTCGCCGTACAAGCTAACCCTGAAGCAGATAATACCATTGCTTTATGGATTCCTTCACGACGGGCTGAGGAATTATTTCATGCTTTTGATGCTGTGGGGCTATTCTTAAGTGTCTTATTGCCACGCCCCTTAATTGCGATGCCAGAGCAGCAAGCGGCATGTCGTATTTATGATGAAGATGAAACCAGTATGACCTACTGCCAATGGACAGGGCAAAATTTAACCCACTGGTATCATATTCCTAAAGCAGATTACGAATTACCTGATTTTAAGCAGCAATTTGATAAATATGCTACACAACTGGATGACACTACCCCCTTAGTATCCCATGAGAGCAGTACAGCATGGGAAAATATTGCCATGCCTAATACAGATGCTTATCGTTATGCATTTATCCCCCCCAGTGCGGTATTACAACAGAATTTAGCCGCTAAAAAACGTAAGAAAAATATTTTTATTGCTTTAGCTGGCTTATGTGTGGTGGCATTATTAAGTGCAGCAGGTGGATTTATCTACTATAAGAAACAGTTAAAGGAAGAATTACAAGCCCTGAAAGGGCAAACATTAAATATTAGCCAATTACAAAGCGAAGTATTTGCTATTGAAGATGATTTAGCACCCATTACTGAGTTTCCACGCCAAAGTGTCAAACAAGTATTAGGTAAGTTAGATAGGTTAATTCCTAAAAATAGTTGGATTACCAGTTTTAAATTAGAAGCGGGAACAGTTGAAGTTGAAGGCTATAGCCCCAATCCTGCTAAGTTGTTGGAACTATTAAGCCAAGAGCCTAAATTTATAGGTGTTGGCTTTAATCGTGCCACACAACGAGAAGGTAAACGAGATATAGAGCGGTTTGGGATCAGCTTCAAACTAGAAGATATTGATGTCAACGCCTATTGGTTAGAATATTTTCCTGTTGAATAAATAATACAGTTTATTGTTAACTGCTTACTGATACTTTTATTAAAAGGAAAGCGACTATGCGCACAAACTTAAAATTATTTGTTTTAGCACTGTCTAGTGTGGTGTTATTTGCTGGGTGTACCCAAGAAGCTCAAAATAAATTAGGGCGTTCCTTACAAAACTGGACAGGTACAAATGGGGTATTAGATATTTATGCTGGGGATAAACTGGTTAGACGTTTTATCAAAATTGATAAACTCAGTACAGCAGCAGGAACAGACAACAATGCAAACCGCCCTTACCGTTACGGTTATGGTGTGGTGGATGTGAATCAAAATTACCTTGTAGACGACGGTGAGAAAAAAGTGTATTTTGAGTTTAGTGATTATTCCACTAGTTATGTTTTCTACGATAACTTTAATGAAAAATAGGTGATTTCCATGTTACGTTTCAGTACGCTTGTTTGCTTATGTGTGTTTGCATTACTTGGCTGTAATGAGAAAAAAGAATCCCCTGCCCCACGGGCAGAAACACCGCCTTCTAAAGAAGTTGCACCAGAGATGGCGCAAGAGATTAAAGAAGAGCAGAAAAAAGCACAGTAGCTTATAGCTGTATTAAAATGTAATACTAAAAAAAATGGCTCACTCTTATTAAAAAGGTGAGCCATTTTTTTATATCTAAAACTAATTAAGCTTAGCGATGCTTAAATTCTGGTTTACGTTTTTCTGCAAAGGCTGCCATCCCTTCTTTTTGATCTTCCATTGCAAAAGTTGAATGGAATAAGCGACGCTCGAATACTAAACCATCCTTTAAGCCTGATTCATAAGCACGATTAATACATTCTTTTGCCATCATCACCGCAGGCATAGAATAATCTGCAATTTGTGCCGCCACTTTTAAAGCTTCACCAACAAGTTTTTCAACTGGGAGAATACGGCTTACAAGTCCAGCCCGCTCTGCTTCTTCTGCATCCATCATGCGTCCTGTTAAACACATTTCCATAGATTTTGATTTACCAATTAAACGTGTGAGGCGTTGTGATCCGCCAGCCCCTGGGATAGTCCCAATTTTAATTTCAGGTTGCCCAAATTTAGCATTATCAGCAGCAAGAATAAAATCACACATCATTGCTATCTCACAACCACCGCCTAGTGCATACCCTGCCACCGCAGCAATCACAGGTTTACGGCACGTAGCAATACGTTCCCAGCCGTTAGTAATATAATCACGTTTATAGGCATCCATGTAAGAATAATCTTTCATGGCTTTAATATCAGCACCTGCTGCAAAAGCTCTATCATCCCCCGTTAATACAGTGGCACGGATATCATCATTATTTTCAATATTATCTAATGCATCCTTAAGCTCTAGCATTAAATCACCTGATAAAGCATTCATTGCTTTAGGGCGGTTTAGGCGAATTAATCCCACTGCACCGTGGGTTTCTACAATAATATTCTCATAACTCATTGCTGAGCATCCTCTTTTGTCTTACATGGGGGATAAACGTTGCTCTCATTGTTTATCAATCAAGCTTATGCCATTGCAGAATCACTTTTTATTATTGAACTTAGCTTAAACGCAGCCTTATAGACATGCAACTATTAATTGTATAAGTATACTTAGTTTTTGCTATAAATTTTTTATTTCTATCAATAGATTATATTCGTATAAACAAGTAAAGCTATGAATTAAAAGTATTTTTGTGGTTTTTTTAAAATCATATAAAAATAGTGTGTAAATTATTAGTGAGTAAAAGGTTCTTTAATTAATGATGTGTTATATGATTTTCATATGAGCAGCAAAGCATTTTATTTAAAATAAAAAATATTATTTTAGTATGAGGTGCATTGTTTTGATAATTAAAAAGATTTTATTATGCTAGTACCGAGACAAGCTGTACCTGAATTAAGCATCCCAACCTTAAAACAAGCAACATGGACATTACACCAGCAACAGGCAGAGAATTTTATTTTATTGGCATTTTATCGAGGTTTACATTGCCCATTATGCCAAAAGTATATTACTGATTTAAATCGTCGTTTATCTGATATTCAACAATGTGGGGTGACGGTGTTAGCACTGAGTAGTGATACAGAGGAGCGGGCACAGGAAGCACGGACTAATTGGGGCTTAAGTGAAGAGTTAGAGATAGGCTATGGTTTATCAATTGAGAAAGCACGTGAATGGGGGTTATTTATTTCTAAAAGTCGAGGAAAAACCTCTTTAGGTATTGAAGAGCCGCCTATTTTTAGTGAACCTGCTTTATTCTTATTGCGCCCTGATTTTAGTTTATATGCCTCTTCTGTACAAACTATGCCTTTTGCTCGTCCACTATTTGCGGAGTTAGTAGGAGCATTAGATTTTATTCTGGCTAATGATTATCCTGCTAGAGGGGAAGCATAAAACGTTACAGTAAGACATAAACATCATTATTATTACTATCTTTATATACTTTGCACCTTCTTCATTTAAAAGTAAGAGGATGCAAAGTATTAACAGTGAGAAAGAAGCCTAGCCTTACTTTTATTAGGAAAGTAATAATAAAAGTGCAGCACCGGTGTAATAAATAGCTAACTTTCTCTTCGTCATCTGTAATTTTTTCAAATCTATCAATATAACCAGCATATTTATTATCATTTTAATAATGATGTATTTATTCATTTTTAATATTAGAAAAGACTTTATTATGAAATTCATTTACATAAGGTTTACCAAAAAGGGAAGGATTTGCTTTATAATAGCTTAGATAGCCAAGCATTCCTTCGCTGTAATATCGTATTTTTACATTACATTCCAATTCATCAAGTAATTGCTGAATAAGTGCGACCCCTCTTTTATCTAGCTCATAAATTTTCTTTAAAGAGGACGCTTTTTCTATTTTCTTGGAGGGCATTAATAGGGTAGATGCATAATCATCTCGCCAATCAATAATTTCAGCCCATAAATGATAGGATAGTCTAAGCTCTTTTTTATTAAGATACCCTTCAATCAAGCTTTTTATACCAGTCGATCCATAATGAGCATCAAGAATTAAATAACGCATAAAACGACCTGATGTAAGATAATATAGTGATTCGTCGGATGGAATAACTGCACCACGGTACTTGTATTTCAAGGTTAAGGCGCGTCATCTAAGGCATTCCTTGAAAAGGGTGGAGTACGCTGCGCTATTGCCATCCTACAAAAAATTAGATATTAAGCGAGTACTACAAAATATTATAATGAGGAAAATATTAATTTTAATCCTTAACTTAATGGCAAGGCGTTGCATCACTACCATTAAGTTAAGGGTTATCTGGTTCCACGCTGGAATCCCGTCCCTGACGCTCTGCGTCATCTTGCTTAAAGCCTACCAAGGTATCAGCTTAGAGGGGGGGACGCGGAGCTTCCTTGGCTGCATTACAACGCAGAGCGTTGTAACGCGAGGGGAATATTGCTTTTAAACCTTAACTTAATAGCAACGCCATTTATTAATCCACTAAAATGCTAAACGTAAACCAACATTAATTGCATACCAATTTACATGGCTTAAATCAGCCACCTTTTCATAATTCATATAAAGCATTTTCCCTGGTGCAAACTGGGCTGCAATGCCCACCCCAAGATTAAAATACACCCGATCAGGACGATCGGTTAAAAATTGGAATGACTGTTGGGCGGAAGCATTTAAAAACTGCCCTGTTAATGCATGAGCATCATTATCAAATTCATAGATTGCATGAATATGAGCTTGTGGAACCAATAAGCCCCAACTTTGTTGTAATGTATATTGCACATCACTCCCAAAGCTTAACGTACTAGAACGTACTTTTTGTTTATTAATACGTAAGGCTAAACTACTGCCTGCTGCCTGTGTATCACCTGTTGTTTCTGTTGCCTCATCTGTACGCATATCAATATATTCATAGCGTATTTGTGGGGTAAAACTAAAACGCTTATAGTGAAAATAACGCCCCAAAGTTGCACTAAAAGCATGTTGTTCTCCTTTATTATCAGAGTATGCTATTTGATCCACTTCTCGATTCATCACCGTGTAATGAATAGCGCGTTGGTTATCATATTTATTGCGGCTATAAGTATAGATCGCATCAACAAAAAACTTATCTTTTTCATACAACATACCATATAAAGATAAGCTGTAACTTTTTGCATCAATCACACTATTTTGTTGCTCAAATTCGGCAGAAGTTTTTGCGTAACCAAAAGCAGTTCCAATAATAGAATTCGCATTCAGTCTATAATCTGCTCCAGCAGTAATACCTGTGGTATCAAATTCAAACCCCGCACTACGCCCTGTTGCAACTTTGTCTCCTGCACTAAAACTACCGTTCACAAAAAAGCCTAAACGCGGTAAATTTTCCATACTATTACGTTCAGGGCATAAGCTAGTAGGAGTTAAAAAACTGGTCGCAAATACTTGTTCATTTAGTTCTGCATTTAAACCACTAAAATCAATACAACTCACCCCATCGCGTAAAGCATATAAACGCGCACTGATATTGCGTAATTGTGTGGCACTGGTTTCTATAGCTAAATTGCTTTGTGCAACAAACTCTTCAGGGGCAATTTGTTGTAATGCCTCCGCCACCGCATTTTTTTGTGTCTCTTTCGCTAATAATAAATACTGTATTTCATTATTCAGATCATCATTAGCAGAGCCTGCGGCATTGATCGCATCTAAGCTATTTGCCATCGCTAATTGCACAGGATTTTGTGCCACATCACTTAACAAACCTTCACCTTTAGGAGGCGCATCATCATCATCATTAATCGTGATCTGCGTTTGTTGTACGCCACCTAATAACGCTCCTCCTGTGACGGTTGTTAAGGTCACACTAAAGCTTTCATTGTCTTCTTTCTTAGTATCATTTTTAATCGGAATACTAAAAAATTTTGCCCCTGTTTCCTTATTGTTCCAGCTTAAAGTCGGGTTAACACTGCTGTAATCTTCCCCTGCTAGTGCACTGCCATCATGTGTGGCAAGCTGCACACTGACACGCCCAGAATCACCGCTACTACGGGTCACACTCACTGTTATTGTGCCACGGTTTTCTAATACAGAATACTGTGCACTGGTAAAACTCAGCACCCCTTCATTTTGATTATCAGGGGCGGGTGTATTGTTATAGGCAAAAACACTGGCACTACTTAATAGTAGTAGCGTTTGAGCCGTGAATTTAATGGTGCGTATCAGCGGCAACATGGGTAATTTCCTTATTATACAAAATGGCATTATTCAGCTAACTTGGCTTGCACTTAATGGCAACCCTTTCATTGCCCATGCCGCAATCCCCCCGCGTAAATTATATAAATTTGTAAACCCTTGTTGCTGTAAAAACATACACGCCTGTGCAGAACGTCCACCAGAGTGACAGTAACAAATAATAGGCCGATCTTTATCAATTTCTTGATGGCGCATAGGCAAAGTAGTTAAAGGAATCCCCAGTGCATCAGGAATAGCCGCTTGCTTAATTTCCTCTGCACTGCGCACATCAATAAGTTGAAAAGGTTTATTTGTTGTCTGCCATTGCTGCATTTCATCAACAGTTATTTCGGTAAAAAACATCACGTTTCTCTTTGAACTGATTAGTATTTATTAATTTTAAGTACAGCTATAGATATAGCAAAATAGAAGTTATTACAATAGGTTTATCCTTGCTATTTTAACACATCTCATATTATGGATTTTAGTTATCCTAATTTATGTATTTATAAATATTTTACAAGGAATGTTCTACTAATAAGAATGCTAGGGTGGCAATAGCGCAGCATATTCCAGCATTTATAAGAAATATTTTTCCTCGTTACAACGCTCCGCGTCCTCCCCCCTGCACTGATTACCGTGGCACTTTCCCCCTCGTTCCTCACGCGCCTGCGTGGGAATGTTCTCTTGGACGCGTTGCGTTCTCTTCTTTGAGCTGCCTCTATGCTAAAAAATATGGGCAGGTTCATGACGCAACGCGTCAGGGAAGGCATTCCCGCGTAAGAACACGCGGGAACGAGAGGGGGAAATATAAGGTACCGTGGCG
>Ga0193953_1000066_pt1 | contig 55850 bp, 44 predicted proteins | sample BB_4_MG_FD_140325 | JGI IMG/M metagenome (GOLD analysis project Ga0193953, IMG submission 140325) | Microbial mat bacterial communities from the Broadkill River, Lewes, Delaware, United States - BB_4_MG | ecosystem: Environmental > Aquatic > Freshwater > River > Microbial mats | place: USA...
GTTAAGCGGATCAGGAAAATCTACGGTAGCCAATGCTGTTGATGCTTTGTTATTTAAGTTAGGATGCCATAGTTACTTGCTTGATGGTGACAATGTTCGTCATGGCTTAAATGGTGACTTAGGCTTTAGTGATGAAGCTCGAATTGAGAACATACGCCGAATAAGTGAAGTATCAAAACTTTTTTTAGATGCAGGCTTAATTGTATCTACGGCGTTTATTTCACCATTTAAACAAGACAGAGCTAGTGCTAGAGCCAAATTAGCGCATGGTGAATTTATAGAGGTGTATATTGATACCCCTATTAGTATTTGCGAACAACGAGACCCTAAAGGGCTTTATAAAAAAGCGCGTGCAGGTGAAATAAAAGATTTTACTGGGATTGATTCTAATTATGATGCGCCAGAAAATCCAGAAATTCATGTTAAAACAGCAGAGCAGTCAATTCAAGCTTGTGCTGAGCAAATTGTGGATTATTTGGTTAAACAAGGTTTTATTTTTACAGATAAAAATTTAAACAATCACTTTAGTACTAAAGAATAAGGTTAGCATATGCACTATGATGTGTTTAATGGTGATGCTGATGGCATTATTGCTTTATTACAGCTTCATTTGTCTCGAGCCAAACCACATCCTAAAGACTCGATTTTAATCACTGGAGTAAAACGCGATATTAGTTTGCTGAAAAATGTTGATGTAGAACAGGCAACTTCAGTTACTGTGTTAGATATTTCTTTAGAGAAGAATGCTGATGCTTTAATCAAGTTACTAAACAAAGACATTGCTGTTTTTTATGTTGATCATCATAGGCCAGGTAATATTCCAAAATCTAACTTTTTAACAACGCTGATAAATACTGATGCTAATATTTGTACGAGCTTGTTAGTTAATAAATATTTGAATAATGAATTTGTTTATTGGGCAATCGCTGCTGCATTTGGTGACAACATGCATGCTGCCGCACAAGTACTTGCAGATAAGCACGATGTTTCAATTGAACAACAAGCGTTATTAAGCGAGCTGGGTGTTTATATCAATTACAATGGTTACGGGCGCAGTATTGATGATTTGCATTTTCATCCAACAAGGTTATTTGAAATATTATTAAATTATCCGAACCCTTTCGATTTGATTAATGATACGGATTCAGTATTTTATCAACTGAAAGCTGCTTACCTAGCTGATATGACCCAAGCTAAACAATCAATATTATTGATAGATAATGAACAACTCTCCGCTGTTCAATTAGCTGATGAGCCTTGGGCAAGACGTGTGAGTGGTGTTTTTGGTAATGAATTAGCAAATGCGTCACCAAATAAAGCACATGTTGTTGTCACTCTAAATGCAACTACTATAAAAGAAATGCCATCCTATACCATTAGTTTAAGAGCGCCCTTAAATAATAAACAAGGTGCTGGTGAGATATGTGCTAGCTTTCCTACGGGGGGAGGGAGAGCTGCCGCGGCTGGGATTAATGCTCTGCCAGCAGAAATGCTTGGTGATTTTTTTGATAGCGTGGCAAAATACTACCAATAAAGTTCTATAAGCGTAATAAAGCATAGAATAAATGTATTGAATTTAGCTAAGGAAATATCATGAGTTTATTGATAACGGGCGGCACAGGATATATAGGTAGTCATACAGTTGTAGAGTTACAAACATTAGCTTCCTCGCATGCAGAAGAGCAAGATATTGTTATTGTGGATGACTTATCTAATTCGTCTACTAAAGTACTTGATAGAATTAAAAAAATTACTAATAAAGCAGTGACTTTTATCAAAGCCGATGTATGTGATTATGACGCCATGAATACAGTGTTTAAGCAACATAATATTCAGGCGGTTATACATTTTGCAGGTCATAAAGCGGTTGGTGAATCAAATGAAAAGCCACTAAGTTATTATCATAATAATGTATCAGGTACGGTTAATTTACTTAGGGTAATGGAACAACATAACGTTAAAAAGTTGGTGTTTAGTTCTTCTGCTACAGTATACGGCGATAATGTTTCCCCGTTAAATGAAAGCATGTCTACCTCGGCGACGAACCCTTACGGACAAACGAAGTTGATGGTTGAACATATTTTGTTTGATTTAGCGAAAAGTGACAGTAGCTGGTCTATTGCTTGTTTACGATATTTTAATCCGATTGGCGCCCATAATTCAGGCTTAATTGGTGAAAACCCTAATGGTATTCCTAATAATTTATTACCCTACGTAGCACAAGTTGCTGTTGGCAGGTTAGCGCAATTACAAGTGTTTGGCGATGATTATGATACCGTAGATGGCACAGGAGTTCGTGATTATATTCATGTGGTTGATTTAGCCCAAGGCCATGTTAAAGCATTACAAAACTTGGACAAAATATCAGGCTGTAAAGCGATTAATTTAGGCACGGGTAACGGTACTTCTGTACTTGAAATTGTGAATACATTTAAAGAAATTAGCCAACAAGATATTCCGTATAAAATAGTACCAAGGCGTGCTGGCGATCTAGCGATGGTGTATGCCAATGCAGATTTAGCGAATGAACTATTGGGCTGGAAAGCAACCAGAAATCTATATACTATGATTGAAGATACTTGGCGCTGGCAGTCAGAAAATCCACACGGTTTTTAATTTTATCTTAGTATTAGCCACTTCAAAAAGCATTAAGCCTTTATATTGAAGTGGCTCTTGAATTTTTGTGATATATCAACATTTGTTATAATTTATTAGCTATAATTGTTTGGTTAAACTAAAAGCGCCTCTTATTTCACCCAAAGCATAACCCGTTGCTTGATCTTCTGGATAGTATTGCGCTAGTGCTGCCTTTGCTTCATCACTGAGTTTAGTGCCATGACAAGTTAAGCAAAGTGGTTCAACCCCTTGCGCTTTCATAAATCTAAATTCATTATTAACTATTTCAGCTTTAGCGATTGTTTGTGCTTTTTCTCCTTGTTGTTGACGTTGGTTAAATGACTTTAATGTTGCTTCTTCCCAAGTATCAGGTATGGCGTTTTGCTTATTTCTTGCTCTTAAGCTGACTCTTTTTACTTGCCATTGGGTAGTTAAACTTAATTCTTTAGCAATATTGGGGGCTTGTACTGAGCATACTTCAATAGCGTGTTTAACTCCGCCTTCGTTAAGCGCTTTTTTTAGTTGTGGTTTTAATGTTCCACCAAACTGTTTAACAATGGTGATGGCTTGAGCTTTAAGTGCTTTTGTATCAGTTGTTTGTGCTAATGTGGAATAAGAGCACATTAGCAGGGCGGTACTTAACGTAACCATAGAGCCTTTTTTTATGAAAGTTAACATAGTAAGTCCTATAAATGTTAAAAATAGAGGTAAGAAAATTATTAATTAGACAATTGACTTTGTTCATCAGCCCAAGCAAGTGCATCGTTATAGTGCTTAACTGCTTGCTCTTTATTTAGTTTTAGTTTTTCCATCACTATATTTGTTTTCTCCCATTGAGCATGTTCAATAAACTCTACTAATTTAATAATTGCAGCCATAATGCCTTTTCGAGTAAGTAATGGGTCTTTTATTTCTGCAGCCAAGGGGAGTTTAGCTAAGACAACATCAAGTTCTTCATCTAAAATCGCGTCTATCATAGATAATAAACCGATTAAAAATGCAGTTGATTCATCGACTTTAGACTTAATATCGTGTGCAATAAGCTCGCAAAATTTTGCGCGTGTCATTGCTAATTTTATCAGCTCGGTAGGTTTACCTGGATTCGCTGTGATAGCAAACATTAGTCCTAGAAAACGTTTAAGTTCACTTGAACCAAGCATGACTAATGCTTGTTTAATTGTAGATATTTCACTTTGACGCCTAAATATAGCAGAGTTTGCATAACGAAGTAATTTATAAGATAAGGTCACATCGCGTTCAAAAACACCAGTAATATTTGTAAGATCTAATTCTGGTTTTGATGTTTCATATAATAATTCTGCCATGGCAAGCTGAGAAGGTGATAAGTTTTTAGTTTTTATCATTTCAGGTTTGGCAAAAAAGAAGCCTTGAAAATATTTAAATCCTAGTTGTAAAGCTTGTTCATATTCTTCGTAGGTTTCTACTTTTTCTGCTAATAAGTCAATATGTGGAAAATCTTTAATTGCCTCAATGATTGTTTGTATTTCATTGAAGTCTGTTTGTTGAATATCTACTTTAATTATTTTGATGTAAGGGTAAAAATGTACCCAAACGGCTTGATGTTCGTAATCATCTAATGCAATTATGTAGCTTTTGCTATGTAAATCTTTACATAAAGAGAGTAGTTTTTTTCCTGGTTTTATTGTCTCTAAAATTTCAACTACGACTTCTTCATTGGTTAACATTTCAGGGTAACCTGCTGACAATGTATCTAAAGTGAAATTAATAAAGGCGAGTTTATTGCTAGTAAAGTCACTTATGCCCATATTAAATTTACTTGCCTCAATCATTTTACTGGTGGCTTCATCGCCATCTATATCGGGGAAAACATTATCTATACTGTCGCGAAAAAGTAACTCATAAGCATAGAGTTTTTTGTTTATATCCAAAATAGGCTGTCTGGCGGCGTAAAAGTACATAGTTTGAGTATTTTAATTTTTATAAAAACAGTTATTAATCAATATACCTGTTCTATTGGAAGTTGCAAGATTGTGAGGAAATTTATTGTTTTTAAAAGGGTAACGTTTTAATAATATTTTTTTAATGTTATTTAATACGAAGATTATAATACTAAGGTTTATTTTTGGTTGTTTTCTTGATAGCGTAGCAGGGCACTTTATAAATCGTAATTTACAATTAGAATAAAAATAATAAATTAAGGGGAATCACTTGGAATTTGGAACGTTAGTTTCTTTGGCATTGTATTTTATTGTCATGTTAGGTATTGGTTTGTATGCGTATAAAAAATCAACGGATGATGTGTCGGGCTTTATGCTTGGAGGGAGAAGTTTAAGCCCTAGTGTTGCTGCACTTTCAGCTGGTGCGTCAGATATGAGTGGTTGGATGCTGATGGGGTTACCTGGTGCCATGTATATTACAGGAATGAGTAGTTTATGGATTGCTATAGGATTAGTTATTGGTGCCTTTTTTAATTACCTCATTGTTGCACCGCGTCTTAGAACTTACACCGAAGTTGCTAGTGATTCTATTACCCTTCCAGATTTCTTTGAAAACCGCTTTAATGATAAATCACGTATGTTAAGAGTTGTTTCTTCTGTTGTTATTGTCGTATTTTTTACACTTTATACTTCAAGTGGCATTGTCGCTGGCGGTAAGTTGTTTGAAAGTTCTTTTGGTTTAAATTATGAACTAGGTTTATATGTTACTGCTGGAGTCGTAGTGGCCTATACTTTTTTTGGTGGCTTTTTAGCGGTGAGCTTAACTGATTTTGTTCAAGGTTGTATTATGTTCATTGCCTTGGTACTTGTGCCTGTTGTTGCTATAAGTGAAGTGGGGGGGATCAATGAAGTAAGCTCAACTGTTCGTCAGATTAATCCTGAATTACTTAATATTTTCAGTGGTGTTAGCTTTATTGGTATACTGTCAGCAATGGCATGGGGGCTGGGGTATTTTGGGCAACCTCATATTATTGTACGATTTATGGCTATTCGTAGTGTTAAAGATATGCCAACAGCTTGTCGAGTTGGTATGAGTTGGATGATAGTTGCTATTATAGGCGCTATGGCAACAGGTTTTGCTGGTATTGCGTATGTTGCTAAAACAGGTATGCAGTTGGATGATGCAGAAACAATTTTTATTGTGTTATCGCAAATTTTATTTAGTCCACTGATCGCTGGTTTTTTATTAGCAGCAATTCTAGCGGCAATTATGAGTACCATTTCTTCTCAACTTCTTGTGACATCAAGCTCTTTAACAGAAGATTTTTATAAAACCTTTTTACACCAAGAAGCAAGTGATAAACAGCAAGTGTTAGTGGGTCGAATATCTGTCTGTATAGTAGCTTTAGTTGCTGTTTACTTTGCTTATGATCGCGACAGTACTATTTTAACACTAGTGAGTAATGCTTGGGCAGGGTTTGGTGCCGCTTTTGGGCCTGTTATAATTGGTAGTTTGTATTGGAAGAAAATGACCCGTAATGCTGCTTTGGCAGGTATGATTACTGGCGCTGTTACTGTGTTATTATGGATAAACCTACCTTTTACTATTAATGGTCAATCATTAAGCTCGGTAATGTATGAAATAGTACCAGGTTTTATTCTGTGTTCTTTGGTAATTTTTATTGTTAGTAATATGTCACCACAAGAAGATAGTGCTATTTTAGCGCAGCATGATGAAATGCTAACACATCATTAGTCGTTTGATTTATCGTTAATGGGTGTCGTTGAGTACAACTTGGTATGAACATAAAAAATGGATCAATCATTGAAATTTTCTAATAGTTATATAGCGTTGGGTGAACACTTTTTTCAGCGTGTATTGCCCCAAAAAGTACCTGCAGCTAATTTACTGTTATGGAACAATGAACTCGCCAATAGTTTGTCGATTGCACCAGCACTACAAAAAGATGATGCGCTATTATCTCAGTATTTTTCAGGCAATCAATTGCCTGAGGGAATAGATGTTATTGCGTTAGCTTATTCTGGTCATCAGTTTGGTCATTTTAATCCTAACTTAGGCGATGGCCGTGCTCATTTGTTGGGGGAGTTGGTTGATGAAAGTGGTATACGTCGAGATGTTCAACTAAAAGGTTCTGGTCAAACAGCGTTTTCTAGACGAGGTGATGGAAAGTGTGCCTTAGGGCCAGCTTTACGCGAGTATATAATGAGCGAAGCGCTTTATGCGCTTGGTGTACCAACATCACGTTGTTTAGCTGTTGTGGCTACGGGAGAACTAATTAATCGTGGCTTGGCTAAACCTGGCGCTGTAGTTACCCGCGTTGCTGCTAGCCATATTCGTGTAGGTAGTTTTCAATATTTTGCAGCCCGTGGCGATTTACTGTCGTTAAAAAAATTACTTGATTACAGTATAGAACGTCATTTTCCTGAAATAAATAATGATGAGAGTTTGTCAGAAGAGCAACGCGTTTTATGTTTTTTAGAGCGTGTGATGGATAAACAAATCACCTTGATTACTCAATGGTTGCGTATTGGCTTTATCCATGGCGTGATGAATACCGATAATACTGCTATTTGTGGTGAAACTATTGATTTTGGACCTTGTGCAATGATGGGCGTCTATCATGAAGATGCAGTATTTAGTTCTATTGATGAGTATGGGCGTTATGCTTTTGGTAGCCAAGGAAAAATAGGGCAATGGAATATGGCTAGACTAGCAGATTGCTTGTTGCTGTTATTAACGGAATCTAAAGACAGTAAAGAAATTAAACACAGTGATAATGCAGCTGACCTAAAACATAAACAACAAGCATTGAAAAAAATGGAATTTATTATTCATCAATACCCTGACAAATTTGAGCAGGCTTATTATGCAATGTTTGCTGCAAAACTTGGTATGAATGATATAAAGGTTGCTGATAGAACATTAATTGATGAGCTATTGGCAATAATGCAGTCTAATAATTTAGATTATACGCAAACGTTTTATTTTTTAACATTATCATTATCAAACCACAACCAAAAGGATATGTTACATAACGCACTGCATCATTGGTATGATATATGGTCGACACAACTTAAAACGTTAAAAATATCTATACAAGAGGCTGAAGCATTAATGGTAAAGAATAACCCCGTGGTTATTCCTCGCAATCACCATGTAGAAGCAATATTAGAGCGTTGTGAGTCATCGTTAAACGCGCTAAGTAATGAAAGCTCGGCGAATAAAAGAAATGTGATTGCAGAGCTTGTTAATGAGTTTCTTCATGTTTTACGCTCTCCTTATCAAGAAATAGCAGCGACAAAAAACTATCAAGATACCCCAAAAGATAATGATAAATATTATCAAACTTTTTGTGGAACATAGTTTCTCTTAGCCATTTTCTCTTCCAATTACTGTTTTTCTTAAGCTTTTGCTTCCCTCTGACTCTAAATAATTTAGTTAACTTGATATCGGTCATGTGATGTTTGTCACTCATTGCGGCTGTGTTTTGATGGCCTGATGATAATAACCTTGTTTTCTGTCATATAAGTCAATATTTTCTAACTTAATTGTTGACTTGGTACATAGGTACGGAGTCTATTATATACAAGTAATTTGTCTTTATTTCAAAAGAGTTAGCTTCACTTACTTTAATTAGCCAGAGGGATGTATATGGGCAAAACTATGACAATTGGTAAATTAGCCAATGCAGTAGGAATAAGTGTTGAAACCATCAGGTTTTACGAACGAAAAGGGTTGGTTATTCAACCTGAAAAACCGTTAAATGGATTTAGACAATACCCAGCAAGTACGATATTACGACTTAAATTTATTATTAATGCCAAAGGCTTAGGCTTTACATTGAATGAAATCCGAACACTTGATGATTTATCCTATGGTTGCAAGATGTTTCATGATTTGGCGTCTACGAAGTTAGATGAGATTAGAAATGAAATATTTCATTTACAAACGATTGAAAATAATTTAACGAAAATTATTGACCACTGTAATTCTGATTGCAATGACAAAAACTGTGGAATTATAGAAAATATGCATAGTTAGGCTAAAATTTAGCTGCTGTAATAGCAAATAGAGTATGGGTAATAAGTGTAATTAATGCTATTGAAAAGTACTAATAAAAATCTATTTATCATAAATTTAATACGAATGTAGGCGCTTATGATAATTGTAAAAAAAGAAAAAATTGAAGTTGATCTAGAGTTGTGCCAACTCGTTTTAAATTGTTTTGGTGCTTATGTATCGATTAAAGATCGCAATAAAAAGTATGTTTATGCTAATAGAAAATTAGCAACATTGGTAGGGATTCAATTAGATTCAATAGTTGGCTGTATTGATAGGCAACTATTTGATTATACTACTTTTCAAGATAGCGATAATTGTGTATTAGATTATGGCGACTACGTTGAAGATAAAGAAGTTGTTATTATTAAAAGTACAGGTGAGCAACGAGTATTTTTATCATCAAAACAGCCTATTTTTAATGTTAATAAGCTCATTGTCGGGGTACTTTGCGTATCGACAGATATAACTGAAATGTATTTTCAACAAAAAAAGTTGGAAGTGGAGGCAACAACTGACCCGTTAACAGGTTTATTTAATCGCCGTTTCTTGTTTACTTTAGGTCATAAGTACCTATCAAACTCTATACGTTTTAATAAATCTTTGTCTTTGATTATGTTAGATATTGATTTATTTAAAGACATTAATGATAAGTATGGGCATCCAGTTGGTGATTTAGTCATTAAATTTGTTGCTTCTGCCATCAAAGGTTTATTGCGTAAGGAAGATATACTTGCGCGAGTGGGGGGCGAAGAGTATTTGGTATTACTACCCTATACCAATGTGAAATTGGCTGGGGTAATTGCTGAAAAAATTAGAGCTTATATGGATAAACAATCAATTTCTGGTGATTGGACAGGTGAAATATCGCCAAAGCTAAGTCTAGGTGTGTCTTCTTATGAAGCAGGGGATGTTGAGTTTGATCAAATCTATGCGCGGGCTGATAAGGCACTTTATCAAGCAAAGAGTAGTGGGCGAAATAAAGTTTGTATGTTTAGTAGTGTGATTACCGTGAATAAGGGTTATAGCAATACTATTTAATTTATTCCCCCTCAGTGCTTTTAATTCTGTCTGTGGGGGGGGAATAATATTAGATAACCTGAGCTCGGCTTAACAAATGTTTCGCTGGCAGCTATTTTTCCTTATTTTTGCGTTAAATTTACTTGCAATAGACCAGCTATTGACGCGAAATTTGCCTTACTAATCTTTGGGACGAAAGTAGAAAAACTATCAAGCTAGAGATATATTAAAATAATTTTTACTGGTATTTCAATTTGTTAACTATCTCTTAAACCGAGTTCAGGTTAGATAGTTTGATGATACATAATAAATTAACTAAGACTATATTAACTAAGATTATATTAACCAAGTAATATTGTTTTTAATAATGCTTTCCCATTTGCTTAATGATTCATTTTTATCTGAAACGACAATAATATTAGCATGTTGAAAACTGAGGGATTCTCCCTGCAATGTGTTATCACTAAATTTATCAGTAAAGGTAAGGTGATCTTCTTTAGGGACAACAAAAACAGTAACAACATCAGTTAATCCTTTGAATACTAAGTGTAGACTTTTCATACCATCAAACCGACAATAATCAGCAGCAATTAGCTCGCCCATTGATTCGTTAAAATTACCGTTAAACGTCGTCATTTTTTGGTTTAATGAGGTTAAACTAACTCGGGTGTTATCACCATTAGAAAACGCATTTTGTTCATGGTAAACATGGGCAAGGGCATAATCACCTAAATTGCTATAGCTATAAGAAAATTGTAAATAATTCACGACTAATCCAGCGATAATTGCAATAGACGCTGCTAAAGCTAAATGAATTCGAGTTTTACGTTTTTCTTGGTGATGACTTACAAGTGTTTGACGTAATAGTAATTTATTACATAAGTCGTCGGGCACAGGAATTTTCATTGCTTGTTTGATTTGTTCATCAAACTGACAAAGTTCTTGTGCTAATCTTTTTTTAGCAGGATCATTTTTTTGTGCCTCAATAACATCTTTGTCTTGAGTTGTAGGATCTGCAAATAGACTGCGTCTAAAATGTAAATCATCCATGGCACTGGTTGCTGCAGAGGTTGCATTGTCATTAATAGAATTATCTTTCATAGATAAGCCTCGTTCTATCAGGTTCTTTTTCTAATGCATCTTTTAATTGATGACGCGCTCTAAACAAACGTGTCATTACTGTGTTTTTATTTAAATTTAACATGTTGGCAATATCATCTCCGCTATAACCGCCAAGTACTTGTAATACTAGTGGTTCAGAATATTCTGGCGGTAATTTCGCTATTTTATCTCTAAGCCAATTATCATCTATTTTCTGTTCAGCACTAGTGGATTGTGTATCCAAAATGCTTGCTTCTTCGTATTCGCTCATCTCAAGACGTTTTCGTTCAAAACGTCTTGCATTTTCTCGTCGTAAAATTGTAATTAACCATGACTTTGCTGCCTTTTCATCTTGTAATGAATCAAGCGCTCGCCATGCCCTTAAGAATGTTTCTTGCACTAAGTCTTCGGCCACTTGCTTATCGTGAGTTAACCAATAACCATATCGGTATAAATCGCCGTGCAGAGCCTTAACTAGAGCTTCGTATCTAACTTGTTTAGTCGCCATATTAGTAGAGACCTGCACAGTTGATTTTTTATTTCCAAATATTTTCATTTTATGGGGTTAATTTGGATTTAATGCGAATTGAGTTTCATTTTGGCTACGCATGCCTGATGAGTTAATTTGTTGTATGGCCTTTAATAAAGGTTCACCGTTCCAATTACTTTCTATTGTTCTTTTCCCAAATAAATGGTGTTGAATATCATTAATCGCTTGGGTAAATGCCTCATTATTTAATTCTTGTATTGCTTCAGATAATGTTGCTATTTCATTATTGTTAGTTTTTAATGATGAATTGTTAAGCCAAGGTAAAATTAAATTGAGTGCTTTTTCAGCATTGTTTTGTTTACACGCTGCCATGAGAGCAAGATAGTGGTCATTTATTTTTTTTGTTGCTTTAGTTTTTGATTTTGTACTGATTGAGCGTTTTATCATTATTATATGCAAAGCCCATGCAATGCAAGTAAGCAACCATAACGCTAAAAATAGCCACTGTAAATTGTTAGTTCTTTCAATAATAGGTTGAGAAATGGGTGCTAACTGAGTCGTATTGATGTCATTAGCTTGGGTTAAACGGGGTTGTGCGGCGTTGGTTATTAATGGCTTTGGTGCATCAGGATTCGCTTTAATAGTAATGGTTTGCTCTGGTAATATGGCTTGTTGGTACTTGTTAGTCACAGTATTCCACCAAGCAATCGTTATTTTGGGTAAAATATAGTCACCGGCTTGGCTAGCTACCAAAGCAAAATTTTGCCTTTTTTGGCTAATTAAGCGTTTATTAGGTACGCTTGAATGTAACTCCGCTTGATCAGGGTATATTTTTAAACCTGCAGGGGCATCCATAACAATATTGGGGAGCTGAGCTTTACCGAGTCCTTCGGCTGTTAAAAGAATTGTGCGAGTGATCGGTTCGCCTACTTTAAACTCAATCGGTTCTGGTTGCCATTCTTGATGTAGAGTTAATAACTCACTGGGTAGCCATGGATTGTTTGCATTTACAGGAAAGCTATCAGGAATAGGGCGTACGTTAAGAGATAGTTTTTCACCTAAAACATTGACGGGTTTAGTTTCTCCAAAACTTAAAAAACCAGAACGTCGTTGTGATTGCACCATGACATCACCTGAAAACATAGGTGTGACTAATGTGAATTCACCACTTTGTTCTGGTGTAATTGCATAGGTACGTTCAATAATTCGATAACGCTTACCATTTACTATGCCATCATTCTCTATATCTTTACCTACTTGTTCTATAACCGCTCCTTCTAAAGTAGGCTCGCTTAAACTACCTCGTTGCAATTGTACGCCAATATGAAGCTTAATTGTTAAGGTGACTAATTGTTGTACATAAATATCATTAGATGATAATTCAGTAGATATAAAAATGTCTTGTTGTTGAGTAGACCCCGTACTTCCTTGCTCGATTACTTTTATATTAATTGGTTGAGATTGGTGGCCGTCAATGGTTAATGAGGGAATAGTTAAATTACCTGTTGATCTTGGCATTAACACAATTTGCCATTGAGTTGTTTTACTCATACTTAAATTGACTATACTTGTTTGTGAGCTAACTTCGGTACGCGCCACAATAAAATTAGTGAGTAGTGGTGATGTATCAAGTGCATCGCGGTCTACACTGTCATCAGCAATTACGGTTAATACTATTGATTCATTACTCATAACTGGGTTTGAGTCTACACTCGCAGTTACATTTGTCAGCGCAAAGGCAGTGGTGCTTGTCACTAAGGTTGTTGCCAAAATTACTGTTAAGGTAAGTAAAGCCAATATTTTATTAATAATTTTTACCACTGTTTCTTAACTCCTTGACTTGTGCCATTTTGTTTGCGCTTTTGATATTCTAATTGCATTTTATTGCGTAGTAACAAATAAGGATCATCAGTTACTTTATTTAATAATTGTTGATGTTTTTGTTCTGTTTCTTTTGCTTGTTGTTCAGCGGCAATTTGCGCCGCTGTTTTTTCTTCACCTTGATCTGACTTTTTTTCTTCCTGTTCAGCAGCTTGCTGTGCTTGTTGTTCTGTTTTCTCTTTAGCCTTTTGTTCTTTATTACTCTTTTCTGATTTACCTTGTTCTTCGTTATCTTTTTGAGAATCACTTTTTGAATTTTGCTGTTGTTGTTCTGTTTTATCAGAATTTGAGTCTGAATCTGATTGTTGTTGGTTTTCTTTATCTTGTTTATTTTGCTCTTCTTGCGGTTGACTGTTTTGAGAATCTTGTTGTTGATTATCTTTACTTTGTTGCTCTTGAGACTTTTGAGATTGATCGTCTTGTTGCTGTTGCTGTTGCTGTTGCTGTTGTTCTTTTTGAAGTTGTTTAATTTTTTCTACGTTGTCTTTAGCATCTTGTAGATCAGGGTTGATACTAAGTGCTTTTTCATAACTTTCAATAGCTTGCTTATATTGCTGTAGTTGTGCTAATGCATTACCTTGGTTGTATAAGCTATTGGCACTATTAGCTTCTTCACCTTGTTTAAAGGCCTCTAAAGCCGCTTCATAATTACCAGCTTTATAGTGGGCGCTACCTTGCCATTGTGAGTTTTCAAATTGCTCTGCGGCCTCTTGATAGTTTTTTTGGTTATAGTGTGTTTGTGCCTGTTGGTTGTTTGTTTGCCATAAGTTTTGCCATTGTTTTTTCCAAGAATGACTAGACGTTCCATCAGGTTTTAGTTCTTGTGATGGTGTTACTGTTGCTGAACTTGACTGTTCATTACTTTCTGCTGCAAAACTTGTGGGGCTTACAAAGGAAAAAGACAGTAAAAATAGCAAAGGTATACACGATAGTGGAACGATTAATAATGTACTGCCACGTCTAAAATAACTTAACATTAAGGGAAGCACTAATACTAACAACCAAGCACCTTGTTCTTGCCATTGATCACCTGTTTGTTGATTTTGTTGCCTTTCATTTTTATTTTTTTCTCGTATTTTATCGTTAATAATTAAACTGTTGATATCACTATCATCGTTTTTAATTGTTTGATAATTACCATTGCCACGCGATGCTAAAGACATAAGTTTTTGACTTGGTAATCTAGGTACAACAATGGCACCACTACTATCTTTGAATAACTCTCCACTTGGCAGTGTAATGGGTGCGCCATTTTCGCTACCTACACCCAATATATTCAGTTGATGACCATATTTAGATGACCATTGATAAATATCGTCTATTTCCTGATTATCAACATCATCAGTAAACCAATAAATATCGCCATTTAGATGTCCTGCGTTAAGTAACATTTCATGGGCAAGTGTTAATGCAGCTAGGGGATTAGCACCAGGTACAGGCATTATTTCAGGTGTTAGCGAAGGCAACAATAATGCGATATTTTTAACGTCTTGTGTTAAAGGGCTAATAACAAAAGCGTCGCCCGCATAAGCAATTAAGCCAGTGTCGCCCTCATTAATTTTATTAAGTAAGTCAATGGCTTTAAATCTTGCTCGTGTGAGTCTGTTCGGTTTTATGTCAGTTGCGAACATTGAATATGACATGTCCATGATCAGTACTGAACCACGCTCTGTTTGGTAAACTGGTTGTGGCAGTTTTTCCCAAACAGGGCCTGCAAGGGCAATAATACTTAATAAACCGATAATAAAAGGCTTTAATAAAAAAGTTTTTGCTGTAAATGAGTTTTTATTACCGTGAGGACTTGAAGTGCCTTCAACAAGAATTTGACTTAAGTGTTGTGGTAAAAACTGTTGCCACGGTGATTGATAAAAGCGGTGTTTTTGTAGTCGCCATAGTACTACTAATAAAGCGAAAATAGCCAATAACCAATAAGGTCTGACGAAGTGAAAATTAGATATGAATAAATCGTATGAGATCATTGCTGTATTATAAACCTAGGTTATTTACGAGTAAAACTGGGTAAATTAAGCGCTAAAAAATAAAGCATGCTGATTAATAGTGCCATTGCTAAAGGCCAATAAAATAATGCGGTTAAAGGGCGCATTTGTTGTTGCTCTTGTTCTATAGGCTCAAGTTGGTCGAGTAATTGGTAAATTTGACTCATACTTTCACTGTCTCTTGCGCGAAAGTACTTACCACCTGTTGCCTGTGCTAATTTAGTTAAAGTACGCTCATCTAATTCACTTGATGGATTAACACGGCGGGTGCCAAACAGAGACTCTTGCAACATAACGTCTGCGCCAATGCCTATAGAATAGATAGTGATATTTTTGGCAACTGCAAGCTCTAGTGCTTGTTCAGGGCTTATTTTACCTGCTGTATTTTGTCCATCGGTTAATAATACTAAAACTTTATTAGATTTTTGCTTGGCATCAAAACGTTTTACCGCAAGACCTATAGCGTCTCCTATGGCTGTTTTTCTACCGACTAAACCTAGCACACTCTCATCTAGCATTTGTTTTACGTTTTTTCTGTCAAAAGTCATGGGTGTTTGCATGTAAGCATCATCACCAAAGAGTATTAAACCTAATCTATCGCCAATACGACGTTCAATAAAGTCACCTAACACTACTTTAAGCATATCAAGGCGATTAACCGTGCGACCATTTAGGCTCATGTCTTCAATTTGCATACTGCCTGATAAGTCTACGGCTATCATCATTTCTCTTCCTTCAGTAGGAATGTCTATAGCGTCGCCTAACCATTGTGGTTGGCTCAATGCTAAAATCGTTAATAGCCAGCATAAAGATAAAATAAGCAAAGGTGCTTTTTTATTCGCTTGGTGAGTTGTCTTATGAGATGAATTTTCCATTAGCTGCGGTATGATTAAAGCAGCACTCGTTTGATTATTGTTTTTTTTAGGTAACCAATAAACGAATAGTGGTAATGGTAGTAATAATAGTAGCCAAGGCCAAGCAAATGTGATCATGTATTTGCTCCTTGTACGGTATCTTTACTAGGAGTTGCTTGTATATTTACCGTTTTTGATTCAGACACGTTATGTGGTTTGGGTGGCAGGGCGTGGGTTAGCCAAATTTTTGCTGCTTCAGATAATTGTTCACTTGTATGTGTATCATTAGTATCATAAATAGGTGTTTTATATTGCATTGAAAAAGCTTTTTTACTTAACTTAGTGAAGTTTTCTTGATGTTTAATTGGCAATGTTGAAATTAAAAATTGTTGTAGTGAATCACCAAATAATTTTGCCACTTCAATACGCGAAAAATAATGCATTGCGGCCCATTTTAGCAACGCAATGGTGTTGTCTATTGATTGCTCTTGTGAGCTTTTTAACTTTTTTAATGCTTGTTTTTTAATCGCATTACGTTTGATGTGTTTTCGTATGTTAATAATACTTATGATTATTAATACAATAAATAAAGCAGCTAATATCCACCATCCGTAGGCAATTGGAAAGCTTGAAATTTGCTCAGGAATGTGGATATCTTTTAGCTCTATTGTTTGTGCAGGTAGAGCGTTTACATTTTGCAAAATTGTGCTCCAGATTTTAATTGTTGTTCTAAGGTTTGTCCCGCGCTGAAATGCAGTACGCGAGCACCTACTTTTGTTAATAATTCTGAACATCTTTCGCTAAGTTTTTGCGCTTGTTCTTGATATTGCTTTGCTGTTTTTTTATCGCCTAATGTTAGTTGCTGACGATTCTTACCATCAGTTAAGGTGACATTTAGCTTAATTTTACTTGTTGGTAACTCGTGTTCTAAAGGATCATCAATTAAACAAATAACTAATTCACAATGTTGACTTAATTGAGTTAAATGGCGCAATACATCTTTTTGAAAAGAGATAGATGCTTTTGTTAAAGCTTGTGCATCCGTAATTAAATACACTAAAGCACCAGGCTTAGCAACTTGTCTGATTCGAGCACAATTATCACTAAAATAATGATGATTATGCTCATCATCAGCATTAATTGAGCTAGTGGTACCATATTGTGCTTGATGTTGAGATTGGTGAATAGCCGTTAATGCATGTAAATAATGCAATACGCCTTCTTTACGGCTGCGTGGTTTTAATTCTAAGTGTTCATGCTGATTAAACACTATACCGCCTAAACGATCACCACGGTTTTTGGCATGCCATGCCACTAATGATGCTAAATGAGCAGCCTGAACAGATTTAAACAACAATTGACTACCAAAATGCATACTGGCACTTAAATCAGTAGCAATAAGTACGGGGCGCTCTAATTCTTCACGGAATAGCTTTGTATGGGTTTTACCTGTTCTTGCGGTAACGCGCCAATCAATCGCACGAATATCGTCACCCGTTTGGTAATGACGTACTTCATCAAACTCCATTCCTCGGCCTTTGCTACGAGATAAGTAGTTTCCCGACATTTGACCATGAATGTTTTTACGTGCAGATAAATCAATTAACGCTGTTTTATTTTGGTAATAAAGCAGTTCCTTTATGTCAAGATCGACGCCATTACTCTGTATACTAGCAAGTTGATTCTGACAATTGTTGGTAGAAAGCTCTTGTTTGTTATTAATTGTTTTTTGTTTAAACCACATGGTTATACTAACTTAATAGATTTGTTATCTTGGTCGATTAAACTCTCGACTATATTAATTTCTGATTTATTTGAGGGCATTAGGCCACAGCAACTAAACTTAATAGGTGATCAAGTAAGTGATTTGCTGTGATACCTTCTGCTTCTGCCTGATAGCTAAGAATAATTCTGTGTCTTAAAACATTATGTAAAACGGCTTGGATGTCTTCAGGACTAACGAAGTCTCGGTTGTGCAACCAAGCACGGGCACGAGCGCATCTATCTAAGGCAATAGTTGCACGCGGACTAGCACCAAATGCCAACCATGATTTTAGTTTGTCATCGTATTTTTCTGGTTGACGTGTTGCCATAATTAAATCAACCATATATGTTTCAAGCGTAGGTGCCATATGAATATTAAGCACTGCTTTACGGGCAGTAAATATTTCGGCCTGGCTTAAAACTCGCAATTGTGTTTTTTCTTGATTTGAATTATTAAGTGCTTCACCGCGATTGAGTTTTAGTATTTCTAATTCACTTGCTGCATCGGGGTAATCAATTTCTAAATGCATTAAAAATCGGTCTAATTGTGCTTCTGGTAATGGATAAGTACCTTCTTGTTCAATAGGGTTTTGAGTTGCCATAACTAAAAACAATTCAGGTAATTGATAGGTTTTTCTACCCACAGTTACCTGGCCTTCAGCCATAGCTTCTAGTAAGGCTGACTGAACCTTAGCTGGCGCACGGTTAATTTCATCCGCTAGCACTAGGTTTTGAAATAATGGTCCCGCTTGAAATACGAAGCTGCCGTCTTCTGGCCTATAAATATCAGTTCCCGTTAAATCAGCAGGTAATAAATCAGGCGTAAATTGAATACGATGAAAATCAGCTTCAAGACCATCTGCTAACGCGTTAACAGCGCGAGTTTTTGCTAAGCCTGGAGGACCTTCTACAATAAGATGACCGTTGGCTAATAATGCAATCAGTAGGTTTTCTACAAAAGCAGGCTGACCAATAATTTGTTGTGATAAATGTTGTTTTAATGCTGAAAAATGTTCAATTGCCATAATTATTTATCTTACGTTTATAATTTGTATAAGAAAGTGCATTAATATAATGCATTCTAGAAGTTGAATCTGAAATACTGCAATAGATAGTGTTTGTCTATTAAAGTGACATGAGTATATATAAGGGCAATAGTAAATAAAACAAGCAGAGTTTAACTTAGTTGTAACAAATTTTTTCGTATGAAATTCAGCTAATAAACTATGCTTAAATAACATTGTGTTAAAAACACAATAAAAACAGGGATTGATATTTTTGTATAGTTAGTTAGAATCAAGGTAATATTCTAGAGGTCTGACCTCTTGTGCTTTTACCTTTAATGTTTTGAGCATAGGGTAAACACTTTTAATTGGAGAATACCGTACATGACGATAAAAATGACCACACGGGCAGGCGAACGTATCGCTGTCGTTGCCGGGCTTAGAACCCCTTTTGCAAAACAAGCTACTGCTTTTCATGGTGTACCTGCTGTTGATTTAGGTAAAATGGTAGTTAATGAATTATTACAAAAATACGATGTTGATCCGAAAATTATTGATCAATGTGTGTTTGGTCAAGTAGTTCAAATGCCAGAAGCGCCTAATATTGCTCGTGAAATTGTTCTAGGCACAGGGATGAACTTACATACTGATGCGTATAGTGTTTCTAGAGCTTGTGCTACTAGCTTTCAATCAACAGTGAATATTGCTGAGTCAATTATGGCTGGTTTTGTTGATGTTGGCGTTGCGGGTGGAGCTGATTCTTCTTCAGTTGCGCCTATTGGTGTTTCGAAAAAGTTTGCACGTACATTACTAGATTTAAGTAAAACAAAAACCTTAGGGCAAAAAATTGCTTTAATTAGAAAGTTAGGGTTGAAAGACATTTTACCTGTTGCGCCTGCCGTTGCTGAGTATTCTACTGGTATCTCTATGGGACAAACGGCCGAACAAATGGCTAAAAGCTATGGTATTTCGCGTGAAGATCAAGATGCTTTAGCACATAGATCGCATACTTTGGCAACAAAAAGTTGGGCAGAGGGAAAACTTGATGGTGAAGTGATGACGGCACATAGCGAACCCTATAATAGCTTTATCAGTAAAGATAATTGTATTCGTGAAAATTCCGAATTAGCAGGTTATGCAAAATTACGCCCTTGTTTTGATAGAAAGCACGGTACGGTTACCGCAGCGACAAGTACTGCTTTAACTGACGGTGGAGCGGCTATTTTGTTAATGCGAGAAGGCCGAGCAAAAGAACTTGGTTATAAGCCTTTAGGGTATATTCGTAGTTATGGTTTTGCAGCCATTGATGTTTGGCAAGATCTCTTAATGGGGCCGAGTTTTGCTACACCAATTGCCCTGAAACGTGCAGGATTAGAATTAGCTGATTTAGATCTAATTGAAATGCATGAAGCTTTTGCTGCGCAAGCATTAGCTAACATGAAAATGTTTGAAAGTGCGCAATTTGCAAAAACGCATTTAGGTCGTGATAAAGCTATTGGTGAAATAGATATGACAAAATTTAATGTAATGGGTGGTTCAATTGCTTATGGTCATCCATTTGCGGCAACGGGAGCAAGATTAATTACACAAACCTTAAATGAACTTAATCGTCGTGGCGGAGGTGTTGGTTTAACTACGGCTTGTGCGGCTGGTGGTTTAGGTGCGGCAATGGTTGTGGAGACAGATTAATGAATGATATTAAAAAAGAAGTAAACGGTGATGAGTTAAGCAGTACTGTAGCAAATACCAAAAAAGAGGGTACTTTTACACTGGTTAGACAGAAAAACGGCATTGCTCATTTAGTGATGGATGTTGTAGGCGACACAATGAACACTCTTAAGGCTGAATTTGCTGAGCAAGTTGCCGATGTTTTAGCTGAAATTAAATTAGATACGGCAATAAAGGGTGTGGTGTTGTGCAGTGGTAAAAAAGATTCTTTTGTTGCGGGCGCTGATATTAATATGATCAACGATTGTAAAACAAAAGATGCTGTCATGGCGATGACTCGTCAAGGTCAAATGCTTTTTTCGCAGCTTGAACAGTTAAATGTACCTATTGTTGCTGCTATAAACGGTGCTTGTTTAGGTGGCGGTTTAGAGTTAGCTATGGCATGTCATGCACGGGTTTGTAGTGATAACCCCAAAACGGCATTAGGTTTACCTGAAGTACAGTTAGGTTTATTGCCTGGTGGTGGTGGTACGCAAAGATTACCCAAACTGGTTGGTGTTCAAAAAGCATTAGATATGATGTTAACAGGTAAGCAACTTCGAGCCAGTCAAGCGTTAAAAGCAGGTTTAGTCAATGATGTTGTGCCTAACAGTATTTTAATTGAAACTGCTGAACAAATGGCATTGTCGGGTAACTTTAAACAGTCAGGTAAATCTAAATTATCATTGATACCTTCCTTAATAAATCGTTTCCTTGAAGAATCATCTGTTGGTCGTGGTATTATTTATAAGCAAGCAACTAAATCCGTGTTAACTAAAACAAAAGGGAATTATCCTGCGCCAGTTAAAATTATTGATTGTGTTAGAACGGGCATGGAGCAGAACCCTGCAAAGGGATATCAGATTGAAGCAGAACATTTTGCTGAACTGGTAATGAGCCCTGAATCAGCCCAACTACGTAATCTTTTCTTTGCCACTACAGACATGAAAAAAGAGCAGGGCGTAGCCGATGTTTTACCTGAAAAAATAGTAAAAGCTGGTGTGCTTGGTGGTGGGTTAATGGGCGGTGGTATTGCTTTTGTTACTGCAACAAAAGCAAACATTCCTGCGCGTATAAAAGATATCAGTCATCAAGGCATTAGCCATGCGTTTAAATACAGTTATGACTTACTTAATAAGAAAGTAAAACGTCGTTTTATACGCAATAGTGAAATGCAAAAACAAATGTCGATGATTACAGGAAGTATAGATTATTCAGGTTTTAAAAATGTTGATATTGTTGTGGAAGCGGTATTTGAAAACCTAGAATTAAAACAAAATATGGTGCTTGAAGTAGAAGCTAATACAAAAGAGTCAACTATTTTTGCTAGTAATACCTCTAGTCTACCTATTGGTAATATCGCGGCTAAAGCGGCGCGTCCTGAAAATGTGATAGGTTTACATTATTTTTCGCCCGTTGATAAAATGCCTTTAGTGGAAATTATTCCGCATGATTCTGTGGCAGGTAAAACCTCAGATCAAACCATTTCTACAACAGTAGCTTTTGCTAAAAAGCAAGGCAAAACCCCCATTGTTGTTAAAGATAAAGCAGGTTTTTATGTTAATCGTATATTAGCACCGTATATGAATGAAGCCGCTTTGTTATTACTGGCAGGTGAACCTATTGATAAGGTAGATAAAGCCTTGGTTGATTTTGGTTTTCCTGTTGGGCCAATGCAATTGTTGGACGAAGTAGGTATTGATGTTGGGGCTAAAATAGGGCCAATTTTACAGGCAGAATTAGGCGACCGTTTTGCTGCACCTGCTGCTTTTTCTAAACTATTAGATGATGGGCGATTAGGCAAAAAAGCAAATAAAGGTTTCTATTTGTATGGTAAGCAAGCGAAAAAAGGCTTTAAGCAAAAAGGAAAACAAGTTGATGAAAGTATCTATACTTTATTGAACGTGACCCCCCTTGGAAGCTTGTCTAACGACCAAATAGCAAAGCGTTGTACTTACATGATGCTTAATGAAGCGGCACGTTGTGTTGATGAGGGTATAGTGCGTAATGCGCGCGATGCTGATATTGGTGCTATATTTGGTATTGGTTTTCCACCATTTTTAGGTGGGCCATTGCGTTATATTGATAAAATTGGTGCTCAAGCGTTAATTGCGCAATTAAGAGTGTGGGCTGATAAATATGGTGAGCGTTATACTCCATGTGAAGCGTTGATTGCAATGGCTGAAAATGGCACTAAGTATTATTAATGTCTAGATATGTTTAAATACTAATTGACATGTTTTTTTATTATTGATTAGGCATTGTTAAGCCCTCGTAACTACAATTATGTATTAAAAACGTTACTTCTTTTTAAGAGGTAACGTTTTTTTATTAATAGGTTTGTTATCAATAGATTTGTCATCAATAGATAAGGAGAAGACCATCACATCAACCTATTTAACCTGAATTCGGTTTAAGAGATAGTTAACAAATTGAAATAAAAGTAAAAATTATTTTAATTTATCTCTAGCTTGATAGTTTTTCTACTTTCGTTCCAAAGGTTAGTAAGGCAAATTCCGCGTCAATAGCTGGCCTATTGCAAGTGAATTTAACGCAGAGGTAAGGAAAAATAGCAGCTAGAGAAACATTTGTTAAGCCGATTTTAGGTTGTTTAGATGATATACATTAAAGTTTATGTTTCTATGCGGCAAAAATTGCCACAAGTAAGGAAAAATTAATCCGTGCATTAGGCTATTTTTTTCCTGTTTTATTTAAAACAAGTTAAAACACAATGTATAGTGTTTTACGATTTACGTAATAAATAATTAATTTGTTTTATATCAATTGGTTAATGGGTTTAGATGAGTGTTTAACTAGCAGTGTAGTTAAGGCTTAACCGTATGGTTAATGATATTTATTTTTATTTAGATGTAGTTAGTGTTGTTAATACAAGAAAAATAACAATTAAAAGTGTATTTAGGTTTGCAAAGGTAGATGAGAATAAAGTTGCTAACGTCCATGTTAGTAATCTTTAGATCGATAATGACGCTGTCATAAACGATAGTAAAGTGCTTATATTTTATAAAACTAAGACCACCAATTGTTGGCAGAAGTTTCTTTTATCTCAATACTAGCAGCGATAGGATTAACTTTTTTAGCTTTTTGGGTAAAGAAAAACATTTTAAATAAATTGGACATACACTAACCTCTTAATTCATTTGGTTTTTAAAGTCGACGAGTTCCGCGTCTTGCTCCAACCGTTTCAATAATTAAGTCGTTTTCATTACTCAATCGACGGGTTCCACGCCTTGCGCCAACTTTTTCTACATCAAATTTATATTCATTGCTTAATCTACGGGTACCACGTCTAGCGCCTACTTCTTGAATATCTAAATTGTTAATATCTTCTACTTGTGCAGGTGTTACAGACATAGCCATTGAAAGAATAATTGAACTTAACATGCATTTTTCCTTTATATTGTTGTTTATTAGAATACCAATAGGAAATATGCTTAAATCGTGCCAAATAAATTTGACATCGCGGTACCTTGTATTATAAAGGCCGCGTTCGCTTATTAAGATAATTTAGTCGTAGTTGATATGGATACATCGGCGTTATGTCATTTTTTTGACAAAGCGATAGATTGTTTTTCTGAAGTCGCAAAGGTGTTAACTAAATGCCGTTGATTTCTTAGCTATTTGATGAGCAAGTAGGTACTTTTGGAAATGTTCAGTAGCTAAGGGTTTACTATATAAATACCCCTGTAATTGTTCACATCGTAATCCAGACAGAAAGCTTAATTGCTGATTCGTTTCTACTCCTTCAGCCACAACATCCATACCGAGGTTATGTGCAATAGTAACAATAGTAGCAACCATATTTCTACCTTGTTCTGACTCTTCAATATCATCAACGAATGCTTTATCTATTTTTAGGGTATTGAGTGGGAATTTTTTCAAATATGCTAAAGACGAGTAGCCAGTACCGAAATCATCAAGAGATAAGTGAATACCTAAAGCTCTTAGCTGTAACATAGTATCAATTGCTTCTTGCGGCGAGTTCATTACGGTACCTTCTGTTATCTCTAACTCTAAATGCTGAGCGGGTAATTTACTTTCTTTTAAAATATTGGCGATCTGAGTGACCAAGTTTGATTGAGTAAACTGTACAGCAGATAAATTCACTGCGACTCTACCATCAAATAATCCTGCGTCTACCCATTTTTTTGTAGCGTAACAGGCTTTTCTTAAAACTATTTCGCCTATATCTATTATTTGACCTGTTTCTTCTGACACAGGAATAAATATAATTGGGCTAATAATACCTTTGCTAGGTGTTTCAAAACGAACTAAGGCTTCCATACCTGCAATTTTTCCTGTAGCAATTTCAATTTTGGGTTGGTAATAAACCGAAAATGAATCATCTTTTAAACCATGTCGAATTAAACTTTCAATTTGTAGTCGTTTAACCGCTTGTTTGTTCATGGAATCACTGAAAAATTGGTACTTATTGCCGCCACTTCCTTTGGCATGATACATGGCAGTATCGGCATTTTTAAGGAGTTCATGCCCCGTCATACCATCTTCAGGTGAAAGAACAATACCTATACTGCTGTATAAAACTATTTCTTGATTTTTTATTCTAAAGGGTAATGCAACTGTACGTAATATGTCTTTGGCTAGAGAAGTGATGGTATGGATATCATTAGTGCCTTCAATAATAATACTAAATTCATCACCACCTAATCGATATACCGTATCTTGCTTGCGCCCTAGGGTTAACATACGTTTGGCGACTTGACATAATATTGCATCACCAACTTGATGCCCCATAGAATCATTTATTTTTTTAAAGTTATCTAAATCAAACACAAGTAAAGCATGATTAATGTTACTTCTAACTAAGCGCGCTTGGTTCGCTTGAAAGTATGACCGATTTGGTAAACCTGTTAGTGTGTCAGAGCTAACTAATTTTCTCAGCTCTGCTTCAGTTTCTTTGCGTTTGGTAATATCTGAAAAAACACCAACAAAATGTGATGTTTGGCTGTTTTCATCTTGAATAATATCTATATTCAAATCAGTTAAATATTTACTACCATCAGTACGAATATTTTCAATTTCACCATACCAACTGCCTTTCGTAAGTAAGTGTTGTTTAACATTTTGTGTGAAACTCTTGGGGTATTGATCAAATGACAGTGATCTACCGATAGCTTGTTTTCTGTTTGTCCCTGTTATTCGCTGAAAAGCCTTATTAACATCTACAGCAATAAACTGGCGATCGTAAATAATAACAGCATCAGATATATTTTGAATGCACCTAGCAAAAAGCTTTAATCGTTCTTCTGTTTTTTTTATTTGGCTAATATCTTTAAGTGTGCCTGTCATACGTGAGGGCTTGTTGTTTTCATCACGTTCAACTATTTTGCCTCGATCTAAAATCCATACCCATTGATTATTTTTGTTTTTTACACGATATGTTGCTTCGAAATGATCTGTATTTTGATTAAAATGTTCATCTAGAGCTTTTTTTACTTTACCTAAATCATGATGGTGGATATTAGTTTTTAATACACCTTCATCAGTGCTTTGTTCACTTTTGTTGCGCGTACCATCTTGAGGAAAATCTAAAATACCCCAAATATTAGAGCGGTATATTTTATCGGTAACAATATTCCAATCCCACATTTCATCGCCACTACCCCATAAGGAAAGTTTTAAACGTTCTTCGCTTTCTTTTATTTGTGAATGATAAAGCTGCTTGTTTCTATATTGCTGAAAAATATAGATAAAAAATAATAAAGTAAGTAAGCCATAGAACAGTAACATACTGGTGGATAACCACCATGGTGGTAGAATACGTACGTTTAATTGACTTGTTTTAGCTTTGTTTTGGTTATAAATGTCATAAGCCTGTACTTCAAATACATATTTTCCAGGGCTTAAATTAGTGTAAGTTGCACGGTTGTTAGCGGCATTGGTTGCTGCATCTATCCAGTTTTTTTCTAATCCCTGTAATCTATATCGATAACGAAGTTGAGAAGGTAATTTTATATTTGGCGATATAAACTCAATGCTGATAGGGGATTGTTTATAAGCTAATTCTAAATTATCTAAAGAATTTAAATGTTTTTTCAAGGTGTAAGTATTTATTTTATTTTGGATAAGTTCTTGTTCTGGATTAATAGGCGTTTTTTTATTGGCTACATAGAGGTTTGTAAACACAGGGAAAGTTATATCGTGTTTAATTTTTAATAGCTCATTTGGGGTGAATTGGTAAAAGCCGTTAGGGCTGCCGAAATACATTTTTCCTTTAGTGTCTTTAAAAGCAGAAGATATTTGAAATTCAGGAGAATTAATTGCGAAATCTATATCAAATTTAATTAGTTTTGACGTTTTCAGAGATATTGAATTTAGCCCTGAATTGGTTGCTACCCAAATATTTTCATCTTCATCTATCAGTAAAGAGGCTATATAATTGTTTGTTAATCCATTGCTTTCATTGAAGGTAGTGACTTTATTATTATCAACGTTAACCACGGTTAATCCATGGGATTCTGAACCCAATAAAATATTGTTATTATGTACCCAAATACTATTTACAAATTTGATGTTTATTGTCTTATTTAACTCAAAATGATCATTTTCAAAGGCATCATTACTAATATCAAAAGTAAATACTTTGTTGTGTTTAGATAATAGAAATAATTTATTATTATGTATTTGAAAATGAATATACTGGTCATTGTTTAATGTTGAATATCTTTTAAAAGTGTTATCACTTGTTTTATATCGATTTAGAAAACCATTATAATCTATGTACCAAAGAGCATCTGTTGAAGCTAAAATAGTGTTTTTAGGTGGGTAATTTGCTTCCTTTAACCAGTTTGCTTTTTCTAACAATGTCCTTTTATCAATATTGTATTCAAAAAGTTTACCCGACTTAGTCACGATGAAAAGTATACCACTACTTGTCGATGTAATTTGCCAAATACTCTCTTGTAAATTCAGTTTGATTTTTGTTAATGTTTTTGAATTAGATAAACTAAATAAACCATTTTGCTCTGTTGATAACCAAATAGTACCTTGAGGACTTTCAACAAAAGATTCTACCCTATATTTTTTGTCATTATTATCAGTTAAACCATGAAAAATAAGTTCTGTTAAGGGAGAGTATTGATTTAGCCCCCCTCCATAACTTGCTAACCACATATTGTCGTTATTATCGCGGTGTATATCCATGAGCCAGTTTTCACTCAAAGATGTTGACTTGTTATTTTTTTGATAGCTTTTAATGTCGTTATTTAATAAGTTAACCGTATTTAAACCATTGTGTGTAGCTAGCCAAACATGATTTTCGTCAAATTGTTCTATATTTCTAATTTTATTCGATAATAAAACTTGGCTTTTATCGTTTTCTTTAGGTTTTTCCGTGAGGTGTGAAACGAGTTGATAGCGATCATCAACAATATATAACCCATTGTCAGTCGCTAACCAATATTGATTATCGATTATTTTCATGTCAAATAATGCGTTAGCTTTAATAGTGAGATTGAATTTATTTGCTTGTGTTAGTGAGCCTATATAGTTAAGACTTTTACTGAGAAGGTGAATGCCGTTGTCAAAGGTTCCTAGCCAATAGTTCTGTTGTTTATCTTGAAAAATAGTTTTTATTTCTCGAATTTTATCATTATGGTCACGTATATTTATTCTATTGAACTTAATATTATTAACATTACTTGTGGGAGAAAGAGTATGTAATCCTTCGGATGTTGATATCCATAATGGCGATTTTTTTTGTTTGCTGATTGAACTATCGGTTTTATTTTGAAAAATATCCCAAATTACGTTATCTTTTAAAGATGAGTCATCATTTGCGACATGTTTGAAGTTATCAAAATTATCAAGTTCAACATTGTAACGGCTTAAACCATTTTCGGTGCCAACCCAAAGCGTGTTTTCGCTGTCGATAAAAATTTTACGAATTACATTATCAGTGATTGAATTTTTATTATTAATATTGTGTCGGTAAGTAACAAAGTTATTACCATCAAAACGGTTTAAACCATCTTCAGTGGCAAACCAAATAAAACCTTGGTGATCTTGTGTGATACCAAATACATTTGAGTTGGATAAACCTTGTAAAGTAGATAATTGCGTAAATTTTAATTGTGTGCTTGTAGACTCGATGTTGGTGTTTTCTGTTATTTCTGATACATCACTCGATAGTTCATTTGTAATAGCATGAGAAGAAAAAGAGGCATAGAAAATAAATATTATGAGCTTTTTGAGAGCGTTAAGAGAAAATAATTTATCAACAACAATAAGATTTAATACATAAATAGTAATAACCTTAAAAAAATATGAAAACACAGTTTAACCTAGCTTAGCTATAGTAGTGAAAAAATTGTTTATAAACATAAATAGCGTTAGACAAAAAAAGCATGTGGCAGACCATTAGAAATGATGTACTGCCTTAAGTCAACTTTTGTTACATTTGAATTGATTTTTATCGTGTTTAATTGCTTTTTATTTGGCAGGGCTAATATTTTATTCGACCTTTTTTAGTAAATGCAGTTGTATCAACTAGGTTGATATTGTTTTTTAATGTGTGTTTTATTTTTTGAAACAATGCAGGCTCTTCTGTTGGCATTGACATAAGAATGATTCTATCGGGAATTGCTATTGACCTCAGCTGCTTTGTAATGAATGTGATAACGTCTTGAAACTTTAAAGACAATATGGATTCAACCAGTTGTGCTTTATGGGTGAAGTGAACATCCTTATTGCATATTGCTGACCAAAAGCGTTGGCTTTTAATTCTTAGATTATTATCTTTTTCTTGTAACTGCCCAGCCAAACCATGGATAAGGTGAGACCAGTCATCATTACTCAAATCGTTTAAGGTGTCTAAGCTATTGTTTATAAAGTCATCAATAGCTTTAGTTAAGGTGATGGCATCGGTATGAGGAGATTGAATATAAAAAGCAATCCCTGGATAACGATTTATTGGCACATAACCTACGCCAACTAAGTAGCCATATTGTTTGTTAGTACGCATTTCTTGAAAAAATAAAGGCGATAAAAGGTGGCTTGTTACCATAGCTAAGGCTACTAAATTTTCATCTCTGGTACGCAGTGGATTATAAATAACGGTAGCATGATCATGCTCTGGTATTGTTAGAGGGTGAACCAGTGTTTTTTTATTCATAATATCAATAACAGGGCATTGCACAGCATATTCGCCATGATATTTATTTTTGAAGGCTAATTTTATATTCCTGACTATGTCATTGGCATGCTCTATTAACCAGTTACCATGAATTAATACTTCTAAGGTGACTTTTTCAAAGAGTTGTTTACTGTATTTTTGAAATTGTGAAAAGCTAACTGTTGTTAATGCTTTTGCTAAGTCGTCAGCACAAGGGTTATTTGGTTGCATTAGGGAACTTAGCGTAGAAAAAAGCTGTGAAATAGACTTGCTTTTATCACTGTTTTTCCATTGATTGACTAATTGTTGTTTGAATAAGTTGAAGTCTCTTTCGTTTATTCCGTGGTGAATTAAGCTATGTAAAAGTTTTTGTAATAACTTAGGTTGATTTTCACTGATGCCAGAGATTTGTAATGTAATACCACCTTGATGAGCGTATAAATGGTAATGAATACAAGCAAGCTCAGCGTCGTAGTTTTCTTCAACGATAGTATTTGTATACAAATCTACAAATAAGCGTGTCATTGCAATATTAGCAACGCTTTGTATTGCAAGAGGTGAGTCTATGCCAATATAAATATAGCCTTTGGGTACTTTGAATGTAGTGTCTTGTTTGTACCATACGGCTAAGCCATTGCTTGATTCTATTTTTGTTGGCAAGGTGTTTTTATCTATATTATCAAAAATATGTGGATTACCTGTAATGTACGGATTTTCTTTTGGTAAAAAAAGATCGTTGTTTTTTTGATAGTTTTTATGGTTTGGAGTAGATAATGTTCGCCAGTAGTTTAGTGTTTCTTTTGGTATTTTATTTATATGATAAGGTACCTGATACCAAAAACTGGTTCTTGAAAAATTATTATTTTGGCTAATATGAATAACACGAAGATTGTCAGCATTTAAATAGCTTAATAGGTGATTAATATTATTATCATTCATGCCTGACATAATATAATCACCAAATATATAATCTTCGCAGGGATAATGCTGCATATTAATGGCAAGTTGGCTAACATTGTCTAACGGGCTACATTTTTCTTGGTACATAAATGATAGATCAGCAATGATTTGCTTTTCATGATAAAAATAAACAGGAATTTTTTGAGATTTTAATAAACCAATATAAGAAAAAACGATGCTAATAATATCATCAATATGTGTTTCGCCTAACTCGGTTAAACTAATATTAATATTGAAATCTTTAAAATTAGAACCGTTGATACCTGACCCAGCCGTTAAGCTCATTGCCCATTGCTCTTGCTTCAGTTTTGCTAAAATACTACCTTCGCCTTCATGGCCAATTAAATAAGTGAGTATAGATTCAGGCTTATCTTGGTAATATTTATCAATGCTTTCCATCGCAAAACTGATAATTAATTGATGTTCGTTTTTTACAGGTTGTACATTTATTTGTATTCCTTGATGCTCAGGCAAATATAAAGGTTGGGTAACGTTAGCTAATGCAATATTATTATTTTTAATTTCACTAAACATGCACTCAGCTAAACTTTGCAGTTTGGCTAATGGCTGTGGTCCTTCAATAGCAAGTGTCATATAACTTGCTTGGTAGTACTGTTCAAAAAAGTCATTAACCTCATTGCTAATACTCAGACCATCTCTATCGGCAAGCGTGTCAGTGTTACCAACGGAAAATTGGGAAAAAGGATGTAGTTGATTAATTGTTTCTTTATGAACATCATATAAACGACGAACATCGTCTTTAAGTTTTAACTTAAACTCAGCTTCAATATTTTTACGTTCTTTATGAATAAACTCTTCAGATAATAACGGGGAAATAAAAAACTGACTAAAACGATCTAGTGCTTCTTTAAAGTGTAGATAATGAATATCAAAGTAAAAGCAGGTATGCTCTGTTGCTGTCCAAGCATTATTACTACCGCCATGTTGATTAATAAATTTTTGATATTCACTGCCATCAGGGTATTTAGTTGTGCCTAAAAAAAGCATATGTTCTAGAAAATGTGCTAATCCCTCTCTTTCTGATGGATCATTAAAGTGACCGACATTAATAGCTAATGCCGCCGCACTTTTGTCGGTATCTTCGTTATGAATCAATAAAACCCGCAACCCATTGTTTAAGGTAAGAGATTGATATTTTTTTAAATCATTCGGGCTTTTCTTCAACTCACGGCTCCTAATTATTATTGCTTTATTTAGTCTAAATTACCTTATGATATAATTAGAGTCTATTTTATTCTTAACAGTTAATATATATTTCCATTACTATAGCCAAAAAAACAACAACCGCGTAAGTTTATCTACTCGATAAGCGGGAGAAAACATGTATATTTTTATTATGCGCCATGGAGAGGCAGCAAATATTGAAGGTAAAGATTCACTAAGACCCCTGACAAAGCTAGGGGCTATTCAAGCTCAAAGAATGGGGGGGTGGATAGCAAAATATGAATTAGCAAAATTGATGAAAATTTTTGTAAGTCCTTATGTTAGAGCACAACAAAGTTGTGCCAATGTGTTGCTGGCAATAAACAAGTTGGTAGGGGCAAATGATATTATTCCAGAAACATTTGATTTAATTACCCCCGCTGGCAATACTAAACAAGTTCACAATTTTATTGATGGGCTGACCGTCAATAATATTGCTGATCAAAATCAAGCTATTTTATTTATTTCTCATATGCCTTTTGTTAGTTACTTAGTGGGCGAATTAACCAACTCGACGAATATGCCCATTTTCGCAACGGGTTCAATTGCTGTAATTGATTATGATACTGAAAAGATGCAAGGACAATTAGTTGAAATAGTACAGCTAGAAAATATAGACGTTTAAATGTAGACGTTCAATAGGGCTATGACTTGTTAAATTTATCTTTTAGCTCTATTAATGCTAACAGAGCGCCATTTCCCCCCCATTCTAATGGGGCTTGGTGAAATGCCATAACATCTGGATGTTGTACTAACCAATGAGGGACTTTGTTTTTTAATACTTTTGAGCCAAGGCCATGAACAATACAAATGCATTGGGCATGCTCTTTTTGACAGGCATAAAGTAAAGCTGCAATTTCTTGCTTGGCTTGTCTTTGATCTAAACCATGTAGATCTAATATTAAATCAGGGGTGTAAACACCACGACGTAAATTTTTAGCCTCAAAACTATCCACATCACTGCGGATATATTTCATTGGGCCTTGTGTGTTTAAGTTTGGTTCAAATTCGTCAGAAAAATAAAACTGTGCTAGAGACTTGTTTTTATCTTGTTGTGAGTTTTCCTGATATTTTTTTAACTGAGAATTGTTTTTAGGCTTGCTGAGTTTTTTATCAAAGTGTATGGTGTCGGCTTTTAATCGTTTTACCTTACCTATTGCTTGTTGAAAAATATTTTCATCAATGGGGTCAATTGATTTTTTAAGATTACTTGATATTTTAAGTATATGTTTCATTTTCATCATAACAGTTTAAAAATATCTGTTAATCTTTACAAGAAATGAATGCAATGATTTATACTTCAACCTATTTTAAGGGTATTGTTAAATGCTTAGCGTGAATATCTTGATTGAGTCTAGATAATAAATAGACGAACTATATTGCTAAAGAGCTATAGGATTTTTTTTAATGACGAAGTACATTGAAGTCACAAGCCAGTTGCACACTATTGCGGATTATTGTCGTTATGGTGCGACATTATTTAATCAAGCTGAATTATTTTATGGTCATGGAAGTGATAACGCCTTTAATGATGCGTATATTTTAGTTATGTACGCTTTATCATTACCCAATGAACTTGATGACAGTATAATGACATGCCGTTTGGTTGAATCAGAGAAATTACATGTTTTAGCCTTGTTTTCTCGTCGAGTAGAAGAACAAATTCCCGTTGCTTATATCACTAATGTTGCTTATTTTGCTCAATTGCCTTTTTATGTTGATGAGCGGGTATTGATACCTCGTTCACCTATTGCCGAATTAATTGAAAACCACTTTTTTCCTTATATTACCGCAAACAATTCGCCAAAACGTATTTTAGATTTATGTACTGGCAGTGGATGTATCGCTATCGCGTGTGCTAGTTATTTTAGTGAGGCAGACGTAGATGCAGTGGATTTATCCATTGATGCACTTAATGTTGCGCAAATAAATATAGAAAACCACGGTCTTTGTGAACAAGTTATTCCAATTCAGTCTGATGTTTTCTCTGGGGTTGAAGGGCAAAATTATGATTTAATTGTCAGCAATCCCCCTTATGTTGATCAACAAGATATAAATAGTTTGCCGCAGGAATACCAGCATGAACCTGAAATGGGATTAGGTTGTGGCGAAGATGGCTTAGATATTGTACGGATTATTCTGGCTGAAAGTGCCAAGCACCTTAATGAAGGTGGTTTGCTATTTTGTGAAGTGGGGAACTCTGAAGTACATGTTAAAGCCTTATATAAAGAAGTTCCGTTTACTTGGCTTAACTTTGAGCGTGGAGGCCATGGAGTTTTCATGTTAACTAAGGCTCAATTGGTTGAGTTTTCAGCTGTGTTTACTGCGGCTTTAGAAAATCATTAAAAATATTAAATAAATTAATTAGACGTTGGAGTTAGAATGTCAGGCAATACCTTTGGAAAATTATTTACTGTGACTTCATTTGGTGAGAGCCATGGTTTAGGCCTTGGTGCTATTATTGATGGTTGCCCACCAGGAATTGAGTTATCTGAAGAAGATTTACAAGGTGATCTTGATAGGCGACGTCCTGGGAAATCTCGTTTTACTACGGCAAGAAATGAAGCCGATAAAGTTAAAATTATGTCAGGTGTTTTTGAAGGGAAAACAACGGGCACACCGATTGGTTTAATAATTGAAAATACTGACCAACGTTCAAAAGATTACGGTAATATTGCACAAAGTTTTCGCCCAGGTCATGCTGATTATACTTACACGCAAAAATATGGTTTACGTGATTATCGCGGCGGTGGGCGTTCTTCGGCAAGAGAAACAGCCATGAGGGTTGCTGCAGGTGCTATTGCTAAAAAGTTTTTATATCAAAAATTCGGTATGAAAATACAAGCTTGTGTGACACAAATTGGTGATATTACAGCCACATCTGCTAACGGCGCCACGCTTGATTTTACAAATATTAATTGGGTAGAAGTTGAACAAAATCAGTTCTTTTTTCCTGATAATACTAAGTTAGAACAATTAGACCAACATTTACGTGATGTAATGCGTGCTAAAGACTCTATTGGTGCTAAAGTGAGTGTTGTTGCAACGAATGTTCCTGTTGGCTTAGGAGAACCTATTTTCGACCGACTTGATGCTGAAATAGCACATGGATTAATGAGTATTAATGCGGTAAAAGGTGTTGAAATTGGTGATGGTTTTGGTGTTGTTGATCAAAAAGGTTCAGAGCATCGAGATGAACTAACACCGCAGGGGTTTAATAGTAATCATGCTGGTGGTGTATTAGGCGGGATTTCTTCTGGTCAGGATATCATTGCTCATTTAGCACTGAAACCTACGTCAAGTATTGGGGTTAGTGGTAAAACGGTTGACGCTAATGGTGTGGCAACTGATATTATTACGAAAGGTCGACATGATCCTTGTGTTGGTATTCGTGCTGTGCCAATTGCAGAGGCTATGCTAGCACTAACCTTAATGGATCACTATTTACGACACAGAGCACAAAATGCCGATGTTATTTGTAGTACGCCAGTGATCACAAAAGGCTAAATGTTTACTAGTCGTTTAGATTTTATTGTTTCATTATAATTGTTTAGCTTATTTAGGGTAAGTAGGAGTTAGTTTGTCATTATTTACCCGTTTATCTTCGAGTTACTTTTTTTACTTTGCCATTCTCGGCTTAATTTCACCTTACCTTTCTGTATTTCTAGATGGTAAAGGTTTCACCTCTCTTGAATTAGGTGAAATTTTTGCAATTCTTACCGCTACAAAAATTGTGGCTCCAAGCTTATGGGCAATATTAGCAGACAGAACAGGAAAACAATTACTGATTATTAGGCTTGGGGCGTTATTTGCCTTACTAAGCTTTGCATTATTGTTTTGGCTAGATAGTTATTGGCCTATTAGTTTTTCTTTGGCGTTATTTAGTCTATTTTGGACGGCAATATTACCGCAACTTGAAGTATTTACGTTAAATTCTGTTCGTCGAAGTAGTAAAATTTATGCACGTATTCGGTTATGGGGAAGTATCGGTTTTATTGTTTTAGCGCTTCTAGCAGGGCAACTCATGGAGCACTATAGTCAATCCGCTTTATCAACTTCATCTCAGTCTTCGTTTACATCTGCTTTTGTTATTATGGGTTGTATTATTTTATTACTTTTATTGTTGTCTACTATTGCAATTAAACCTCAGCGCGTAATAAATAAAGTGAAGGCGCACTCAATAACATTAAAACATAAATTATTGACATTAAGTTTTCTTTCTTTCTTTACCGGTGGCATGCTATTACAAATAAGCTTTGGACCATTTTATGGTTTTTTTGCTCTTTTTTTACGTGACTTATCCTATTCTGGTTTTACCGTTGGTTTACTTATTTCTATTGGCGTGGTTGCTGAAATTTTAGTGTTTGTTTTTGCAAGTAGCTTCTTTAAATACTTTTCGTTAAAGGCTTTGTTAATATTTAGTTTGGTGGTAACCGCAATTCGTTGGGGCTTGGTCGCATTATATGCTGAGTCAGTTTGGATTTTGACTTTTACACAATTACTGCATGGCGCTAGTTTTGGACTTTTTCATAGTGCTTCTATGTTTTTTGTTAGTAACTATTTTAGCGCTAGTCAACAATCACGAGGCCAAGCGGTGTATTTGGGAGGTGTTTATGGTGTGGGCGGAGCGATTGGTGCTTATATAGCAGGGGTATTATGGCTTGATGGATTAGGGGCGAGTTCCGCTTTTTTAACAGCAAGTACTGTGTCATTGTTAGGTGGTATAATTATGATGTTTATGCCTGCGCAAATTAAACAAAAAAGCCCAGTCAGTGACTGGGCAAAAAATAAATAACAAATAAAGGGAATAGAAAGTTAACTTTTAAGGTTAATGGTGTTTAACTTTTGTGCAATAAACTTTTACCATTAATCGCAATCTTTCTCGGCTTTAAGGCTTCGGGTATTTCTCTTAGTAAATCAATATGTAATAAGCCATCTTTCATGAAAGCACCTATAACTCTTACGTGCTCTCCTAATTGAAATTTTCGTTCAAAGTTGCGTTCAGCAATACCTTGATGTAAAAATCTTCGGGGTGTTGGGAGTTCTTTCGTTTCGTTATTGTCATCTGCACTCGCAGATTTAGTGCCAATAACAATTAAACTATTATCTTTTGATTCAATATCAATGTCTTGCTCACTGAACCCTGCCACCGCCATAGTGATTCTGTATTGATCTTCAGCTAAAAGCTCAATGTTGTATGGAGGGTATGCTGATTGTTTATCGGCTCGAGAAGCTTTATCAATTAAACCAGCTAAGTGATCAAAACCAATAAATGAACGGTAAAGAGGGCTGAAATCTGTTGTTGATGTACGCATAATAAAATATCCTAATAGTTAGCAATAATAATATTATTTTAAACAAAAAGTTGTTCTGTATGGGTTTATCTATATGTTGCTACTATTACCGACTAGGTCGCATAAAAGTGTGTTTACATTGCTTTATATAGTTAAACTTATCAGTACTTAGTGATAAAATAATGCTGCCTTTCTTACCTAATATAGGTGTAAACGAACAGGCAATGGGTTAATTGTAGCCCCTTATGGCGACTACAATATTAAAGATGGGACTGATGATTTATTTTTCAAGGATAAAATTAAATAAATTTATATCTATTTAATTTTTAAGTGAATGTTTTGATATTTTTTGCGGTTAACTTTCTTCATCTTCAATAACTAGTACAGGAGCAATGTTTTTTACTGCTTTTAAGGCACTTTCGTAATCAGGGTGTTGTGAAATGTTGACGACCAATTCTTTGTACTGTATTTTTCCTTTATTATCAATAATAAAAATGGCACGTGTTAGTAGCCCCATATCTTTGATAATTAAACCATAATTTTCACCAAAATTACGCCATACGGAGTCAGATAAAACTTTTATTTGATCAACGCCTTCGACTTTGCAAAATCGTTTTTGTGCGAAAGGTAAATCATTACTGATGGTTAGTAAGGTAATGTTACTTGGTAATTTAGCCGCTTCTTCATTAAAACGTTTTGTTTGTATAGAACAGACACCTGTGTCTAGGCTAGGAACAACTGAAATTAAAATGGTTTGATCTTTAAAGTCAGTCAATTGAACGGGTAAGAAATTTTTATCCACGACTTTAAAATCTGGCGCTTTCTCACCGACGCTGACTTGCGTTCCAAGTAAAGTAATATATTTATCATTTGCTTTAACTAGGTTTTGTGTTTCAGTTAATTTTTCTTGACCAAAGGCTTGCGTATTGAAAGATAAAGTAATAAAAATTAATACAAATAAAAATTTGTTTAAGGTAGATAAATTCATTATTAGTTGGGATAATTAAATAAAAAAATAAGTTTACCGTTTTTTCGCGTTAATTTCTGCAATATTTTAAAGAATACTGTCAAATTATTAAATTATACCCTACTGTTAAAAGTGTAGGGCATGATTGTAAGACCGTATGGTTAGACTCAAATTTTTCTGATAAAAATTTATTTTTACAAGGGTAGTGTTTTCTATGTCAACTAAGTTACTTATTTGTGATGACTCAAATATGGCGCGTAAACAACTTGCTCGTTCATTACCTGAGGATTGGGATGTTGATATAAGCTTTGCTGCAGATGGCGTTGAAGGTCTAGAAGCAATAAAAGCAGGCAAAGGTGACGTGTTATTGCTTGATTTAAATATGCCCAATATGGATGGTTATCAAGTGCTTGAAGCTATTAAACAACAAGATTTACCGACATTAACCATTGTTGTTTCTGGAGATATTCAGCCTGAAGCTCATAAAAGAGTGATAAGTTTAGGAGCACTAGATTTTATTAAGAAACCCGTTAATAAAGAAAAATTAGCTGATGTTTTACTTTCATATGGTGTATTTAGCAAAGAGGATAAACTAAAAGGGTCAATAGAGACAGACTCTGAAAGTGTTAGTGCAGAATCTTCCATTGAACAGGTTAATCAAAGCATATCAGTACCGAAGCCCGAACCCTTAAAAATTACGCCAATTGAATCATCGAAACCCGTTGAGAGTATGTCAGCAACATTATCATCTGACTTACGCGATTGCTATCAAGAGATAGCCAATGTGGCCATGGGTAGGGCAGGTGATTTATTAGCACGTTTGCTTGATGTATTTGTAGAGTTACCCATACCCAATGTCAATTTTATTGAAGTGAGCGAATTGCGAATGGCACTTAAAGATGTTGAAGCAAATGAGAGTACTTCGGGAATTTGTCAAGGGTTTATCAGTGCGGGTATTTCGGGCGAAGCCTTGCTCATTTTAAATGATTCAAGTTTTAAAGACGTTGCCTCTTTAATGAATTATCAATATAACGATGATGTTGGCACTGAATTAGAATTATTAATGGATTTAGCAAACGTATTAATAGGAGCCTGCTTAAAGGGAGTTTCTGAACAACTCGATATTGACTTTAGCCAAGGTCACCCAGTGGTTTTAGGTCAGAATAGAAAAATATCAGAGTTAATTGCGAATAATGCCGATAAATGGAAAAGAACATTAGCAATTGAGATTAGCTATAGTATTGAAAATTATCCCATTAAATGTGATTTGTTATTATTGTTCACTGAAAAATCAATGCATATTTTGAATAATAAACTTGCTTATCTATTAGAGTAATTTTATTTGTTTATACTGAAAAATGTAAACCTATAGAGTAGGATTGGCTATGTCGTTAGAAACGTCACAATTAAATGAGTTGCACTGGTTGATGGAAATGCTGCACAGTATTGATGTCGGTTTAGTGGTATTAAATACAGAGTATGAAGTTCAAATATTCAACGGGTTTATGGAAAATCATAGTGGCTATTTTCCTAGAGAAGTGAAAGATAAAGTACTATTTGACTTGTTTGATGAAATACCACAGGAATGGTTTAAACGTAAAGCAGAATCGGTTTTTCTGTTAAAAAATAAAGCGTTTACTATTTGGGAACAAAGGCCTTATTTATTTAGGTTTGACAGTTATCGACCTGTAACGGGTAGTGCTGACTTTATGTATCAAAACACAACCTTTATTCCATTACTTTCCTCAAAGGGAGATGTTACTCACTTGTGTTTGCTTGTTTATGATGTAACTGATGCTGCGGTACATAAAATGAGTTTGGAGAGTGTTAATACAGAACTTGCCATTTTAAGTCAAACAGATGGATTGACTAACTTGTTCAACCGCACTCATTGGGAAAACTGTTTACAAGCAGAATATAAACGCTGGGCTCGTAGTCAACATTCAAGCTCTTTAGTTATGTTAGATATTGACCATTTTAAACATGTTAATGATACTTATGGGCATTTAGTTGGTGATGAAGTTATTCGACATCTTTCAGCTTTGATCCGAGAGCATGTGCGTGAAACAGACATTTCAGGGAGATATGGTGGAGAAGAATTCACCATTTTACTCTCTGATACATCGTTAAAAAATGCTTATGTTTTTGCTGAACGCTTACGTAGAGAAGTAGAATCTGCAGTTGTTAAATATAATGATATTGAACTTAAATATACCATTAGTTTAGGCATTGCTGAGGTAGATCCTAGTATAAAAAATTATGAGGCTTGGATTGAGTGTGCTGATGCCGCACTTTATAATTCGAAAGAAAGTGGTCGCAACAAAATTAGCTTACATCCAAAACAAAAGTAAATAAATAGCTTTAAAAATGTATCTTATAAACTAAATTTTTAGCTTCGTCTAAAAATAAGTATACTGGCTATCGGTGCTATTATCATTATGAATAAAATTAACCTAGGCCATTGGCTATAAGGAGTTTTACCTGATACTAACGGTACTTGTGCCTTTAGCACATTCTCTTCAAATTGAGGAATACGTGTAATGAATTTTCCTTGGTGATCAACTACTGCTGTTATACCGTTATTGGTTGCGCGTAATAATGGCCGACCAAATTCTAACGCACGCATTCTAGCAATTTCCATGTGTTGGTGTGGTCCATGTGAATGACCAAACCAGGCATCATTACTAACGGTTAATAATAAATCTGTTTGGTTAGTTAAATTTGCGGCTAGTTGATGAGGAAAAGCTATTTCAAAGCAAAGTAATGGCAGTAAATGTAACCCGTTAGCTACTAAGTTGTTTTGCACATAATTACCACGGCTAAAAGAAGACATGGGTAAGTTGAAAAAAGGGGCTAATGGTCTTAACCATGTTTGAAAAGGAACAAATTCACCAATGGGTAACAAATGGTTTTTAGCATAGCGATTACTGTGATTGTAAAAATAGCCTTGTTCATCATCTACTTGCTTTTTACCTAAAGTAATTAAACTATTAAAATATTCTTTATTATCAAAGTTATAATTAATAATTCCTGTAATAATTGCACTATTGTTTAATAGTGCAGAGCTATTTACGGTAGTTAAATAGTCTTGTACTGTTGGCTCCATTGCTGGAATAGCTGATTCAGGCCAAATGATAATATCTGCATCATAGTTGACTCGTGTTAAGTCTAAATATTTGAGCATCGTTGGCCATTCTTGTTCGGGTTGCCACTTTATTGATTGTGCAATGTTACCTTGTACTAGTGCTACTTTTGTTACATTACCATTAGGTTTAACCCATGATACTTTTACCAGAAAAAAGCTAAGCAGGCTTAAAGTGAGCATTAATGTTATTGGTAATGTGATATTCGTATCAGGGGACTGTTTTATTGCATTAACAAATTTTACTAAACAAATATTAATTATAAGAACGATGGCCGTAATACCAATTTCACCAATAATCGGTGCAAAATTGGCTAGCGGGCCGTCTATTTGACTATAGCCAAGTGACAACCAAGGAAAACCAGTAAGAACGACGCTACGTAAATATTCACAGAGAAGCCAAAAAGATGGTAAAAGCCATAAATTAAGCTGTCGATTACTAGAAAATCGCGCTGCTAAATAAGCGGCAAGGGCGGGAAACAATGCCAAATAAAGGCAAAGCATGACCATTAAACTTACAGAAACAACGAGAGGTAATCCGCCAAATTGATCAATACTTACATGAACCCAACTGATACCACTGCCAAACCAACCTAAAGCAAAAACGGCCATCAATTTAGCTGCTTTTTTGGGGGCTGAATTTTGTATTTGATAAAGAACAATTGCTGGTATTACAAGCGTTAAATACCACTGAGAAAAAGGAGCATAAGCAAATACTAAGCTTAAACCTGAAAAAAAACAAAGCCAGTAACTTGTATTGCTTAGTGTTCGTTTTAAACGAGAATAAAGCGTATTAGAACTTGTATTAGTCACTCGTTCTGCCATTGATTTTATGCTTTTTGGCAACCGTTACTTGTAACATTTGCATGCATCGGGTGTCAGCTGCGACTACTTTAAAGTCAAAGTGCCCAATGGTTACTTGTTCACCTTTTTGTGGCATATGATGTAGCTTTTGCAAAATAATACCAGAGATTGTATCTGCTGATTTTTCGTCAAATTTACTATTGAAATAATGATTAAAGTCAGCAAGTTCAGTTAATGCTCTTACTAAGTAAACATTACCTGCAAGTACTTTAATGTCTTCTTCAATATCATCATCGGTTTCATCTTCAATTTCACCAACAATTTGTTCAAGAATGTCTTCAATTGTAATAACACCTGAAATTCCACCGTATTCATCAGCAACTAAGGCCATATGATAACGGTTTGAGCGAAATTCTTTTAATAAGGGTTCTACTTTTTTGCTTTCTGGCACAATGATAGCGGGACGGATAATATCATTTAAGCTAAATTCAGTGTTGTCTGAGTTGCTATTAGTCGTATTAAAGCCAAAAGCGAGTAAATCTTTAGCCAATAAAATACCGTCAACATGGTCAATATCTTCATTAATAACAGGGAAACGTGAATGACCTGACTCTAAAATAATAGGCAAAAATTCATCTAGGCTATGATTAATATCAATGGTCACCATCTGTGAGCGGGGGATCATAATGTCTCGCACACGCATTTCAGATACGCCTAACACGCCTTCAATCATGAGTTTTGTTTCGGTGTTAATGAGTTCGCGATGCTGGGCATCTGCTAAAACATCAACAAGGTCATTTTTATTTTTTGGCTCAGGACGAAAAAGATGAATAATTTTATTCAACAATGATTTTTTCTTAGAGCCGTTGTCCGAATGGGGGTTGTCATCGCTCATAGAGCTTGAGTATTTCCTATGTTAATTTATATGTCATATGGGTTTGCAATAGAGAGATTTGCTAAAATTTTTATTTCCAGTGCTTCCATTTCGTTTGCGTCAGTATCGTTTATATGATCATATCCTAATAAATGCAAGCATCCATGTACTACCATATGCGCCCAGTGGTCAAATAACGCTTTATTTTGACTGTTAGCTTCTTGCTCAACAATAGAAGAACAAATTACTAAATCACCTAATAAATTTAGCTCAATCCCTTTTGGTACTTCAAATGGAAAAGATAATACATTGGTTGGCTTATCTTTTTTCCTGTATTGGTGGTTAAGTTGTTGGCTTTCATCTGAATTGACTAGGCGAATAGTTAGTTCAAATTCTTGCGTAGTAACGGCGTTTAATGCGCTATTAACCCACTGCTGAAAAAGATCATCAGAAGGCACCGTTTGCGCATCACAAGCATTTTGTATATCAACAAGATGGGTCATTATTGCTTTAATTCTGGTTGGGTATTGTTTTGTGTATTTTTATGAGCTGTTTCTTTTAATTGTGTTTTCCTGTTTACTTTTTGTTCATGTGATTCATAGGCTTCTACAATTCTCGCTACAACAGGATGACGAACGACATCTTTAGCTTGAAAAAAATTAAAACTGATGCCCTGTATATTTTGTAACACTTCAATGGCATGGCGTAATCCAGAGCTTTGATGACGAGGTAAATCAACTTGAGTAATATCGCCCGTGATAACCGCCCTTGAATTAAATCCTATTCTTGTTAAGAACATTTTCATTTGTTCAATTGTTGTGTTTTGACTTTCATCTAAAATGATAAAAGCATCATTTAATGTTCTGCCACGCATATATGCTAATGGTGCAATTTCAATGACATTGCGCTCGATCAGCTTTTCTACACGTTCGAATCCTAGCATTTCAAATAATGCGTCATAAAGAGGTCTTAAATACGGGTCAATTTTTTGTGATAAATCGCCTGGTAGAAAGCCCAGTTTTTCGCCTGCTTCTACAGCAGGGCGTGTTAATAGTATCCTACGAACTTCTTGTCGTTCTAAGGCGTCAACTGCGCAGGCTACTGCTAGATATGTTTTGCCTGTACCTGCTACACCTACGCCAAAACTTATGTCGTTGGTGATAATATTTTGCACATAAGATTGTTGGTTTCCATTGCGAGGCTTTACTGTGCCACGCTTAGTTTTAATGGTAACCATTTTTTCATAGTTGGCCCCTAGTTCTGAGGCTTCTTTGCTGTTAGTTGCAGCAGTATTGGTATTATCTTGCTCTAATACGTTAGCTTCAAGTATAGCAAGATGAACCATTTCACTGGTTACTTCTTGACGCTGACCTTTGACGGTTGCTGTTTCTAAGTATAAGTTTTTCAATAAATTTATTACTGCAGTACAATGAACATCTTTACCTAATACTGTAAATATATTTCCTCGATAACTAATTTCTACCCCTAAACGACGTTCAATTGTTTTTAAGTGATCGTCCATAGGTCCACATAAGTTGGCTTGACGCTCGTTATCAACAGGATCTAACGTTAATTGATGGCCTTTTTGCTTACTTAATTTTTCGGTCAAAATATTTTCCATTTATTTGAAATAGTTACTGGTACTAAACTTAAGGTATATAAGTACCAACACCTAGGTTGTTAAGGTTATTGATTATTGATGCTGATGTTTTATGGTGATTATTTGCTAATATATCTGCAGGTGAGTGTGCTATTCGTAGCCCCATTTCACTTTCTTGACGAATTAATTCACCACGCAAAGAGTTGGCATAAACATCGGTAATTTTCACGTCAACAAACTGACCGATAACTGAATGAGGGGCTACAAAGTTGACTGTGCGGTTGTTCTCAGTTTTACCACGTAGTTCCATTGGGTTTTTCTTTGATGGCCCTTCAACTAAAATGCGTTGCTCGGTGTTTAGCATTTGTCTGGCAATGCGTAATGCTTGTTGCGTGATTTTGTCTTGTAATAATGCTAAACGTTGTTTTTTTGTTTCGTCGCTAATGTCATCGGGTAAATCTGCAGCAGGTGTACCAGGGCGAGCGCTATAAATAAAACTAAAGCTTAAGTCAAAATTAACGGCTTCAATTAAATTCATGGTGTCCATAAAATCCTCATCACTCTCACCAGGGAAGCCAATGATAAAATCAGAAGACATACAAAGCTCAGGACGAACCTTTTTCAACTTGCGAATTTGTGATTTATATTCAATCGCGGTATGGCCGCGCTTCATTTGTGTCAAGATTCTATCGCAACCGCTTTGCACTGGTAGATGTAAATGATTCACTAATTCAGGTACGTCAGCATAAGCCTCGATGATATCATCGGTAAACTCGACAGGATGTGACGTGGTATAGCGAATACGATCAATACCATCAATAGTTGCTACCAATCGTACTAAATCAGCAAAGCGACAAATACTGCCGTCATGCATTTCTCCACGGTAGGCATTTACATTTTGGCCAAGTAAATTAACTTCACGTACACCTTGTTCAGCAAGCTGGGCAATCTCATATAAAACATCGTCAAGTGGGCGACTAACTTCTTCACCTCGGGTATATGGCACTACACAAAACGTACAATATTTACTACAACCTTCCATTATAGAAACAAATGCGCTTGGGCCATCAGCTACAGGCTCAGGTAAGCGATCAAACTTTTCAATTTCAGGAAAACTCACATCTACGACGGGACTGCTGCTACGCTGTAATTGGTTTAACATTTCTGGCAAACGATGTAGAGTTTGTGGTCCGAAAACCATATCAACAAAAGGCGCTCGTTGACGAATTGCATCACCTTCTTGTGACGCAACACAGCCACCCACACCAATAACTAATTCTGGCTTTTTGTCTTTTAATGTTTTCCAACGCCCAAGCTGATGAAACACTTTTTCTTGCGCTTTTTCGCGAATAGAACAGGTGTTGAGTAAAATCACATCAGCCTCTTCAGCTTCTTGTGCTAATGAAAAACCATGAGTTGAGTCTAGTAATTCAGCCATTTTTTGCGAGTCGTACTCGTTCATTTGACAGCCCCAAGTTTTGATATATAGCTTTTTACTCATTTATTTTACTCTTACAAATTCATGTGACGATTAAAATCGACTTTTGATATACCAGTTGAACGTTAGTTTTAACTTTCTAAACTGAGGTGTCGATAAAAGGAGGCGTATTTTACATTAAATAATTCAAAGTTTCGAGCATACTCCTTATTGTTTTAGGGAAATTAATTTCTGTGTATTATCTCTAGGCTTAGTAACACCTCTTCGATACAATGAGTTGATTAGTTTTGAATGGATAGTTCTATTGTATGAAAAATTTTGATTGTGTAGTTGTTGGTGGTGGTATGGTTGGCGCAGCAAGTGCGTTAGCATTATCTCAATTGGGCTTAACGGTAGCATTAGTTGAGCAGTATGAACCTAAAAGTTTCGATAAATCACAAGATCTTGACCTACGCGTTTCTGCCATTTCATTAGCATCAGAATATTTACTAGAACAACTTGGAGCATGGTCTCAAATTAAGCAATGGCGCACCTGTGCATACAAACGGTTAGGTGTTTGGGAAGATGAGTATGCATATACAGAGTTTAATGCTAAAGAAATAGAACAAAGCCATTTAGGACATATTGTTGAAAACCGCCTAGTACAATTATCGTTATGGCAGGAAATAAAGGCGCAGAAAAATATTCAAATATTTTGCCCTGAAAAGTTGCTCTCACTAGTACAAGATAACGAGAAAGTGACTGTAGTTTTAGAGCAATCGAGTTTTACTGCTAAGTTGGTTGTTGCTGCAGATGGTGCTAACTCACAAGTAAGACAATTAGTTAATATTGGAATAACATCTTGGGATTATCAACAATCTGCAATGTTGATTAATGTAAAAACTCAAAGATCACAACAAGATATTACGTGGCAACATTACTTACCCAGTGGCCCAATGGCTTTTTTGCCTCTATCTAAAGAAGCGCTAAATAACAGTGCTAAATTGCCACTAGAACAAAACGGTTATGCTTCGTTAGTTTGGTATCAGCAACGCGATGAAATTAAAAGACTGTCTAGCTTGACTAATTTACAATTACAGCAGGAGATTATGGCTGTTTTTCCTAAGCGATTGGGGGCAATAGAGGTACTTGGTAAAGGGGGTTTTCCTTTGACCCGGCGTCATGCTAATACATATCAAAAAAAACGAGTATTATTACTTGGTGATGCAGCTCATACTATTAACCCGATGGCTGGGCAGGGAGTCAATTTAGGTTTTAAAGATGTAAAAGCGTTGCAATGTGTTATTGCTAGTGCTATTGGTGATGGTGAGTGTTGGCATAGCACTCATGTTTTGGGACGTTATGAACAAATGCGTCGAAAAGATAATTTATTGATGCAATCAACAATGGATGTTTTATACCACGCTTTTAGCCACCCCTCACCAGTGATTAGAACCTTAAGGAACACCAGCTTACTTGCGATGAGTAAAGTGCCTTTATTGAATAGTGTATTTAAACATAAAGCGCTAGCGTACGCTTGTGGTATTTAGTTATTGTTTTTATTGATAAAACAGTGACACATCGATACATGATATTAGTATTTAACCTGAGTTCGGCTTAACAAATGTTTCTCTAGCCGTTATTTTTACTAACTTCGGCGTTAAATTCACTTGCAATAGGGGGGTAGCTATATGAGACGTAAATTGACCTTGAATTAAGAAAAGCTATTAAGCTAGAGATATATTAAAATAATTTTTACTGGTATTTCAATTTGTTAACTATCTCTTAAACAGAATTCAGGCTATTTAGGATGATAAATAAAAAAGAAGACAAAAGTCTTCTTTTTTATTTAACGCTGAATTAAACTTAAATGAAAGTTAGTTAATGGACTTGATATTAAGTTAATTCTTCAATAAATGATACGGCACGGCCGATATAGGTTGCGGGAGTTAATAAACATAATTCTGCTTTTACGTTATCAGGTAAATCAAGGTTATTAATAAATTCGCGCATAGAATCACCATTAACACGCTTACCACGAGTTAGTTCTTTAAGTTTTTCATATGGTTTTTCAATACCATAACGGCGCATAACGGTTTGTATTGGTTCAGCCAATACTTCCCAGTTGTTATCAAGCTCTTTTGCAAGGTTTTCTTCGTTAACCTGTAATTTACTTATACCTTTTAATGTTGACTGGTATGCAATAATGGCATGTCCAAAGCCTACACCTAAGTTACGTAATACTGTTGAGTCTGTAAGATCACGTTGCCAACGAGAAATAGGTAATTTTTGAGCAAGGTGGCCAAATATTGCATTTGCAATACCTAGGTTGCCTTCGGAGTTTTCAAAATCGATAGGGTTAACTTTGTGTGGCATTGTTGATGAGCCTATTTCACCAGCAATTGTTTTTTGTTTAAAGTGTCCAAGGGCTATATAACCCCAAACATCTCGGTCAAAATCAATTAAAATAGTGTTAAAACGCGCAATGGCATCAAATAACTCAGCAATATAATCATGAGGTTCGATTTGTGTGGTGAAAGCATTCCATGATAATCCTAATGAACTCACAAACTCATCAGCAAATTGATGCCAATTTACTTCAGGGTACGCACTTACGTGGGCATTGTAGTTACCAACGGCACCGTTAATTTTACCTAATAGTTCAACGGCGGAAATTTGCTTACGTTGACGTTGTAAACGTACATAAACGTTTGCCATTTCTTTACCTAGAGTACTAGGTGAAGCTGGTTGTCCGTGAGTACGACACATCATAGGAATAGCTTTATACTCATGCGCTAATCCTTTAATTTGTTCCATGATTTCATCAATGGCAGGTAATAATACCAACTCACGACATTCTTTTAACATTAAACCGTGTGATAGGTTATTAATATCTTCTGATGTACAAGCAAAATGAATAAATTCAGTAATAGCATTTAATTCAGCATTATCAGCGATTTTTTCTTTTAAGAAGTATTCAACAGCTTTTACGTCGTGATTGGTGGTTGCTTCAATTTTTTTTATGCGTAAAGCATCTTCTTCATTAAAGTTACTTACAATGGTATTTAATACTTCATTTGCCGTATCGCTAAAGACGGGAACTTCTTTAATAGCTGCGGTAGCACTTAATTTTTGTAACCAGCGTACCTCAACGGTCACTCGGTATTTGGTTAAACCAAATTCGCTAAAGATAGGGCGTAAGTCACTTGTTTTACTACCATATCTACCATCTACGGGCGATATTGCGGTTAACGCTGAAAGTTCCATAATGTATTCCTAGTTTAAAATTTATGTTTAAAATAATTGCTATATAACAGATTAAAGGGTATTCAAAAGTTGTTGCGCAGTTTTCACTATTTTGTTTCGGCTAAAAAATATATTTCTGCGCTGACCGCCAACTTGTCGCCATAGCACCGCAGCTCTAATACCTGCTAATAATAAGGCTCTTATTTTATGTTGGTTTACTGTTTGTTTTAATATATTTGGCTCGCCAGTTACTTGAATACGAGCACCTAACGGGCTGATAATATCACTATAGATGCTTGCAAAGCTGGCAATAAGTGTTTCACTGGTAATACTGTAATGTTCTAGTTGTCTTTTGCTGGCGTCAATGCGATCAGCCAATTGTGCTAAACTTTTAGGCTGTTTTATTAGTTTTCGCTCTAAATTAATTAAACTAATAATATAACGTGTTAGCTCAGGATCTTTTATTTTCTTACCTTTATTATTTGACCCATCACTTAAGTGATAAATTAATATTTCTAAGCCTGATTTTAGGTTGGCTAGCTCGCCTCCATATACTGCTAAAGTATTTACAGGTGATGTTATGGTAATACTCTTAATTAATACAGCAAGTTCGTTTTCATCAATTTGTCCAGTTTGTGAAACTTGCTGTACAAGCTGAGCGACTTGGCAAATAGCGGCTAAAGTTATCGTTTGATCTTTCATTAATGTGTTAATTTACTTCTTTATGTGTGTTTTTATTTTGATGCATATTATCGAATAAGGGTATTAATAATACCACCACCAAGACAAATGTCGCCTTGATAAAATACGACTGATTGTCCTGGCGTTACAGAGCTTTGAGGCTCATCAAAGTCAATTTGATATTGTGGGCTATTATCAACTTCACTGTTATTTTTTCCGCCATCAATGAGTGGTGTAACGGTACAAGCAACATCTGCTTGGCGGTAACGTGTTTTTGCTGTGCACTTTATCGATGTTGTCAATTCTTGTCGGTCAACCCAATGTAATTGGTTAGCAATTAAGCCTTTTGAAAAAAGGCGAGGGTGGTTATGCCCTTGACCGACTATCAGTACATTACGTAATAAATCTTTTTCTACAACATACCAGGGTTCTTCACCCGCATTGGCAAGTCCACCTATGCGTAAACCTTTGCGTTGCCCTAAGGTGTGATACATCAAACCATCATGGTGACCAATGGCTTCACCTTCAGCAGATTCTATAATGCCAGGTTGGGCAGGTAAATATTGACCTAAAAAATCTTTGAACTTTCGCTCGCCAATAAAACAAATACCTGTACTATCTTTCTTATCATGGGTGATTAAATCTGCTTTTTCAGCGATTGCACGTACCTGAGGTTTTTCAATGTTACCTACGGGAAACAACGTCTGCGATAACTGTTTTTCATTCAGGGTATATAAAAAATAACTTTGGTCTTTATTGTCATCAAGGCCGCGTACCATAGTCCAATGTCCATTGGTAAATCGACGTTGTACATAATGGCCAGTAGCGATGTAATCTGCACCCAAATCTTCACAAGCAAATTCTAAAAAGGCTTTAAATTTAATTTCTTTATTACACATAATGTCGGGATTTGGTGTACGACCTGCTTTGTATTCGGCTAAAAAGTATTCGAATACATTGTCCCAATATTCAGTGGCAAAGTTAATGGTATGTAGTTTTATTGATAATTTATCACAAATTGCTTGAGCATCCGCTAAGTCTTGTGCTGCCGAGCAGTATTCATCTGTGTCATCTTCTTCCCAGTTTTTCATGAACAAGCCTTCAACTTGATAACCTTGTTCTTGTAATAAATAGGCAGAAACCGAAGAATCTACCCCACCAGACATACCCACAATTACCTTGGTTTGTTCTGGTGTTTTGTTTTGCGGATCTTGATGTTCAATAGGCATGAAAAACTCTTATCTTAAAAATAGTTTTGAAAAATCATCTATCTTAAAAGTAAATATAAACAAGGAGTACTTGTAAAGAATAAAAAGGCGCAGAATTATATCACGCTGCTTAGCTTGATTAAATAGCCATGTTTAAGAAATAACCTTAGTCAATGACCTTGTATGAACCATTATCAATATTATTTATTGTCCATTGCCCAATAGCAAAGCGGATTAATCGTAGCGTTGGAAAGCCTATATTTGCAGTCATGCGCCTAACTTGGCGGTTTCGCCCTTCAGTGATTGTTATTTCAAGCCAAGTGGTCGGAATATTCAATCGCTCTCTAATAGGTGGTACACGTTCCCAGACAGAGGGCTTAGCTATTATTTTTACTTGTGCGGGTAACGTCATACCATCTTTGAGCTGAACGCCGTTTCGTAGCTTTATTAGGTCACATTCACTCGGGCTACCTTCTACTTGTACCCAATATGTTTTAGATGTTTTCTTTTTTGGGGTTGCTATTTTATGTTGTAATTTTCCATCATTTGTCAACAGTAAAAGCCCTTCACTATCGCGGTCAAGTCGACCTGCGGCATATACATCTTGAATTGGTATAAAATCTTTTAATGTTTTTCGTTGTTTTATTCCATCATTCTTCTCATCGGTGAATTGGCATAAAACATCAAATGGTTTATTAAAAAGGACGATTTTACGTTTATTCTCTACTGGTCGTACCTTTAAGGGGCGTTTAGCTCTATAGCTTGTTTTTTCTTTGTTTTTGATCATTTTTACCTGTTCTTTATAAGAGTTAAAAGTTAGAGCCTATACTCAGCTATATTAATACGAAGTAAATTATTATAATATATTGCGCGAAAATTAAATGTTAAATATTAACGGTTAGTCCTTATGAACTAATCGACTTAAGTTAAATAAAGTAGGAAGCTCATGAGCACTGATAACTCAAAAATTATTTATACTATAACCGATGAGGCGCCCGCCTTAGCAACGTATTCTTTATTACCTATTATTCAAGCCTATACTGCGTCTTCAGGTATTAATGTTGAAACACGTGATATTTCTTTAGCTGGTCGTGTTTTAGCTAATTTCCCCAAATATTTAACTAAAGAGCAACGTATTGATGATGCGCTAGCTGAATTAGGTGATATGGTAACTAGCCCTAATGCTAACATTATTAAACTGCCAAATATAAGTGCTTCTGTTCCTCAATTACATGCAGTAATTAAAGAGTTACAAGCCAAAGGTTATGCGGTTCCAAATTACCCAGAAGAACCACAAAATGACGCAGAAAAATCAATTAAATATACCTACGACAAAATTAAAGGTAGTGCAGTAAACCCAGTACTTCGTGAAGGTAATTCTGATAGACGTGCTCCTGCTTCAGTTAAGCTGTATGCGCAGAAAAATCCACATTCAATGGGCGATTGGTCAAGTGAATCAAAATCTCATGTTGCAAGTATGTCAGCAGGGGATTTTTATGAGACAGAAAAATCTGTCACAGTTAATTATGCAACAAATGTAAAAATAGAATTTGTTGGACAAGATGGCAGCGTTAACGTTTTAAAAGATAATTTAGCCTTATTAACGGGTGAAATTATTGACTCTTCAGTTTTAAGTAAATCGGCGTTAGTTGAATTTTATCAACAAGCAATTGATGAAGCTCAAAAAGATGACGTTTTATTATCATTGCACTTAAAAGCAACCATGATGAAAGTGTCTGACCCTGTTATTTTTGGTTATGCTGTTAAAGTATTCTACGCCGATGTTTTTGAAAAACATGCCGAAATATTTAACCAATTAGGGGTTGATGCTAACAATGGTATTGGCGATGTATATAGTAAAATTGCACGTTTACCGAGTGATAAAAAAGCTGAAATTGAAGCAGATTTAGCACAAGTTTTTGCTGAACGGCCTGAACTTGCTATGGTTGATTCTGATAAAGGAATTACTAATTTACATGTACCAAGCGATGTGATTGTTGATGCTTCTATGCCTGCTACACTTCGTTCTTCTGGTCAAATGTGGGGGCCTGATGGTAAGTTAAAAGATACTAAAGCTATGATTCCAGATCGTTGTTATGCAGGTGTTTATCAGGCTGTTTTTGATTTTTGTAAAGTCCATGGCGCATTCGACCCTACAACAATGGGCACAGTGCCTAACGTTGGATTAATGGCGCAAAAAGCTGAAGAGTATGGTTCTCACGATAAAACATTCGTAATGGATGCCGCCGGTACTGTGCGCGTTGTTGATTCAATGGGGACAACCTTACTTGAGCACAGTGTTGAAGAGGGTGATATTTGGCGTATGTGCCAAGCTAAAGATTTACCTATTCAAGATTGGGTTAAATTAGCCATTACACGTGCAAAAATGTCTGGTATGCCTGCTGTATTCTGGTTAGATGAAAACCGTGCTCATGACAGAGAAATGATCAAAAAAGTGAACGCCTATTTAGCTAATTACGATACAAGTGACTTAGATATTCGAATTCTTAACCCTATTGACGCGTGCAAGTTTTCATTAGAACGTATTGCTAAAGGTGAAGATACGATTTCAGTTACGGGTAATGTATTACGTGATTATTTAACTGATTTGTTCCCTATATTAGAATTAGGTACTAGTGCTAAAATGCTCTCAATTGTACCATTAATGAATGGTGGTGGATTGTTTGAAACAGGTGCTGGTGGTAGTGCTCCTAAACATGTACAACAATTTGAAAAAGAAAATCATTTACGTTGGGATTCTTTAGGTGAGTTTTTGGCCTTGGCAGCTTCTTTAGAACATTTAAGTGTTACTACAGGTAATGCTAAAGCGAAGATATTAGCAGATACTTTAGATAAAGCTACGGGTGAGTTTTTAGATAGTAACAAGTCACCATCACGTAGAGTAGGTGAATTAGATAATCGCGGTAGTCATTTTTATCTTGCAATGTATTGGGCTAAAGCCTTAGCGGAGCAAACTAGTGATGGTGAGCTTAAAACTAGCTTTACAGGTGTTGCACAAGCATTAACTAAGCAAGAAGAAAAAATTGTTGCTGAATTAAATGGCGCACAAGGGCCCGCAATGGATATTGGTGGTTATTATTTTGCGGATTCAGCAAAAGCTGAAAAAGCAATGAGATCAAGTGATACCTTTAATACTATTTTATCTGCATTGTTATAGTTGTAAATACTGCTAATGTATAAGTTTACTTAGCTAGCGACTTACAATGAACATAAAATGAAGCCCTAACAATGGAAGTTGTTAGGGCTTTTGTCGTTAATTTACTTACTCTTTGTATTTTAAACTGAGTTTTATATTTGCTTGGTATATAATCCGCAGCTTATTGGGTATTTAGTCTTTTTAGGTGATATATGAGTGTTGATGCTATTGGTTTATCTGCCAATTTATTAAAAGCGGTAAAAGCGTGTGGTTATAAAAACTTAACGCCCATTCAACAGCAAGCTATCCCCATTATTCGTTCTGGTGTTGATTTGTTAGCAAGTGCGCAAACAGGTACGGGTAAAACGGCAGCTTTTAGTTTGCCAATCTTAGATGCATTAGCAAAAACAATTTCGGCAGAAGCGTCTGAAAGTCAGAGTGAACGAAATATACAAGCCTTAGTGCTAACACCAACACGTGAATTGGCTGCGCAAGTGGCTGAAAATATGAGGGCTTATAGTCAATTTTTGCCAATTGAGGTAGGGGTGGTTTATGGTGGCGGTAAAATGGCCTCACAAACAAGCCTATTAAAAAAAGGTGTGGATGTATTGGTCGCAACACCTGGTCGTTTGCTTGAACATTTAAACTTGCGAAATGTTAATTTATCGCAAGTGAAATATTTAGTACTTGATGAAGCCGATCGTATGCTAGACATGGGGTTTCTAGCTGATATTGAAAAATTAACTATAGCGGTAAAGCAAAAGCATCAAACAATGATGTTTTCTGCAACCTATTCAAATAAAGTAAAAGCTTTAGCTAATCAATTACTGACAACACCAAAAATGGTTGGTACAGAAAAGCAAAACTCAACTTCTGGTAAAGTAAAACAGTCAGTATATTGGGTGAGTGAAGCAAGAAAACGAGAATTGTTATCTGAATTGATTGGTGTTAATAATTGGCAACAAGTACTGGTTTTTGCAGGCACCAAAGAAAGTGCTAATATACTTGCAAAAGAATTAAAACTTGATGGTATTAAAGCAGCGCTTTGTCATGGTGATAAATCCCAAGGGTCTAGAAACAAAGCATTAGCCGACTTTAGCGAAGGTAAGGTAAGAGTTTTAGTCGCAACTGATGTAGCGGCCCGTGGTTTAGATATTGATAATTTAGCTTACGTGGTTAATTTTCATCTTCCTTTTTTAGCGGAAGATTATGTACATCGCGTAGGTCGTACTGGTAGAGCAGGAAAATCGGGCACAGCTATTTCGTTAGTGAGTCCTAAAGATGAACGCTTCTTAGAAAACATTGAAGCATTGATTGGCCGTACCTTTAATCGAATTGTTGTACCTGGTTATGAGCTAAAACAAGAGGAAGCTTTTGAACATCAGCAAATAAGTGATAAACGTGCGAGTAAAAATCGTTATCGTGCTAGCCAAGAAAAAAATCAAGCATTAGAAAAGAAAAAGCTAGCATCTCGCTCTGGTAATAAAAAGTATAATGCAAAATTAAAAAAGAAGCGTTAGCCTTATATTAATTGGCCTGAATAGGCCAATTAGGATTCTCGTTTTGTTGTTTACACAACACTTAACGGTTTAGATGTTTTTACTTTTTGGCGGTATAACGCTTTATCAGCACGTTCGAAAAAGGAATATTGGTTATCTGCTCTATTCATAAATGTTGTGCCTAAACTACAA
>Ga0193953_1000068_pt1 | contig 55689 bp, 60 predicted proteins | sample BB_4_MG_FD_140325 | JGI IMG/M metagenome (GOLD analysis project Ga0193953, IMG submission 140325) | Microbial mat bacterial communities from the Broadkill River, Lewes, Delaware, United States - BB_4_MG | ecosystem: Environmental > Aquatic > Freshwater > River > Microbial mats | place: USA...
CTACTCTAAAGTCACTCACTGTTTTTAGTGCTTCTAACAACTTTTTCTTATTTTTTATCTTCATATCGTATTAGAACATTTTTAGCTTAAAGTTGGGTGAGTTGGGTCATCGGATTTACCTAATTAACTAACTAAATTTATCTATATTTTAACTTTATTAGTGTATTATAATAATCATTATCAAATTCAAAGGAGACGATATGGTACGCAAAAACAGCAAACACAATGAAAACAAAAACATCTACCTAGTGGGTGGGATCATTTCAATGGCAGTTGTATTTATGTTGGTCTCAGTCGTGATGGTTACAAGCAAAGTGGCATCAGGTTCAAGTGCTCAGATGCTCAAAGATAGACTTGCTAAACAAGAACAAAAGCTCAAAAAACAACAAGCCAAAGAGGCAAAATTAGTACAAATCAAAGCGTGTGGAGATGCAGGTAAGTGTTAGGTGCGTTTCACGCACCTAGTGTTTATTTTAATGATTTCTTTTTTAATTTTTACTATTTTTTTCATCGTATACTCAAACTCTCTCATATAATTTCTCTTCGAATAAATATCCAATAGGGCTATAAACGGAACAAAACTTGCATTTATCACTAAAATATCATGCTGTAGTCCCCAAAAAAGCGAAGATTTTTAAAATAGGAGTAATTTTATCCTTTATTAAGGATAATTATTGTAAAAATATAATAACACTATTTTTTAGATGCACAAGATATAATTCTAATAATGAAAAAAAAGGAAGCTAGATGGAAGTCTATTTAGATAATAACTCAACAACACAGATTGACCCAAAGGTTCAAGATGTTTACGTTGAAAATATCAAAAAGTATGGAAATGTCAATGTAATCTACAATAAAGGTATAGAGACAAGAGCTCTACTTAATGATGCCTATGACACACTCTATGCAGGAATGAATGCCAGTGACGATGATGATATTATTATCACCTCTTCAACAACAGAAGGGAACAATATCGTCCTTAAGACCTTTTTGGATGCCTTTTTAAAAGGAAGTGAGAAAAATCACATCATCTCTACTGTAGCAGAGCACTCATCGATCAAGTCACCACTCAAATATTGTAAATCTTTGGGGATGGAAGTTACCTATATCGGAACTGATGCCAATGGACTTATCAAACTTGATGAACTTGAAGCGGCAATTACCGATAAGACAGCACTCATCTCTGTACTCATAGCATCTAATGAGACAGGAGCTATTCAAGATATTAAGGCAGTTTCAGCCATTGCTAAAAAACACGATGTCTATTTCCACTCCGATGGTGCTCAAGCCTTTGGTAAGATTAAAGTAGATGTTCAAGACCTTGGTGTTGATTACTTCACATGGTCAGCTCATAAGTTTCATGGTCCAAAAGGTGTGGGTGGCTTGTATGTTAAAGGCGGTGTACCCTATTGTACACTCATTCATGGAGCTAAAAACGTCATGGGTGGTAAACGAGCAGGAAGTTTGTACAACAACGGTGTAGCGGCGATGGCAACAGCGATGGAGATTGCAAACATTAACCTCTCTTTCCTTGACCATACTACTCAGGCACTTAGAAACTATCTTGAAGATGAGTTGCTTAAAATTCCTGATACCAAAAGCTACGTTCCAAGAGAGCACCGTCTTAAAAACCTTGTAGCGATGAGCTTTAAAGGAATTGAGGGTGAAGCGATGCTGTGGGATATGAACATGCACGGTATCTACCTTTCAACTGGTAGTAGCTGTTCGAGTGAAGATCTTGAATCAAGTGCCGTTGTTGAAGCTCTAGGTGAAAAGACAGAGATTGCCAATGCAACAGTAATGTTTGCTCTTAGTAAATTTACCACTAAAGAGCAGGTTGAATATGTTCTTGAGAAAGTCAAAGAGACAGTTGAGCGACTACGAGGTATCTCAATGACCTATGCAAAGCAAGAGGCGTTCTCAGTTCACTTGCACTAAGAGATGTTAAGTACTCCTGTAGGTTTGGCATTGCCAAACGACAAAGAGTATTAGAGATGTTATAAAAGTTTAAAATTAATAGAGTTAATCTTCTTTTGAATTTAAACGATGTTTTAGACGTTTGGCAATGCCAAACCTACGAAAAATGAAAAAGAATTAAAAATAAAGGATAAATTATGGCACGAAATGATTTAGTAACAGGAAATGTTTGGGAACAATACAGTAAAAAGGTGCAAGAGCGAATGAACAATCCAAGAGCTCTTGGAGAGTTTACACAAGCCGATGCAGATGCCAAGGGAGCCAAGCTTATCGTAGCTGACTTTGGTGCAGAGTCTTGTGGGGATGCCGTACGTCTTTTTTGGCTCGTTGATCCAAAAACAGATAGAATTTTGGATAGTAAATTTAAATCTTTTGGTTGCGGTACTGCGATTGCTAGTTCTGATGCGATGGCAGAGCTTTGTATCGGTCGAAAGGTCGATGATGCGATTCATATTACCAATACTGAGGTTGAGGCATTTTTAAGAGATGATCCAGATGTTCCTGCCGTTCCACCGCAAAAGATGCACTGTTCGGTAATGGCGTATGATGTAATCTTAGAAGCCGCTGCACAGTACAAGGGAGTTGAGCGAAGTGAGCTTGAAAACCAAGATATTATCTGTGAGTGTGCACGAAAAACACGTCAAGAGCTTGTCGATGCCATTCGTGAAAACAACATCACAGAGGTTGAGAAGCTTATTAAATTGACTAAAGCAGGAAGCTACTGTAAATCATGTATCCGCCCTGGTGGACACGAGGAAAAAGATGTATACCTTGTAGATATCTTGGCTGAGACACGTGGAAAGATGGATAATGAGCATCTTCAATGTGCTGCTGATGCATCGATGAGTGGAAATGCAACCTTTGATAAGATGACCATTGTTCAGCGAATCAAAGCAGTGGATGCGGTAATCGATGAGTTTATCCGTCCGATGCTTGTGATGGATGGTGGAGATATGGAGATCATCGATATCAAAGAGAATATGCCGCATTACGATATCTATATTAGATACCTTGGTGCTTGTTCTACTTGTGCAACAGGAAGTACGGGTACACTCTACGCAATCGAAAATACTCTCAAGCAAAAGCTTGATGAGAATATCCGCGTATTGCCAGTATAATAAGCTCTATCGGGATGAGTTCATCCCGATACCCTTAACAATGTGATATAATAATCAAAAAGGCTTATTTATATGTCAAAAATCATCTACTCTCTACTCTTTATCACTCAACTCTTTGCTATTGATACGATTAAACTGCCTCTTGCTGGTGTAAAAGTCATTGAGCAAAACCAAAGCATTACCATTGAGCGTGAAGTAGATGCATCGTGTATGAACTTGACGATGAATGAAGAGAGCTTTTGGGGTGGTGATTTTGCTACCAGTATCATACCCAAGCCTTGCAAAAAGAGTTTTGTTACAACCAAAGGGGTCATTCAACCCCTGTCTCTTCATAAAGATATAGAGACCTTTGCAGAGCTTGAAGTCTTGGAATATATCAAATTCAAATCCTCTAAAGAGCCACAAAACTATCTACTTGTAGACTCACGTCCTTCAAGTTGGTTTGAGCACTCTACTATCCCTTCGGCTATTAATGTTCCTTTTGAAGATTTGGTCATTGATGAGGATTTCAAAGAGGAGTATACCCAAGCCTATGCAAAGCTTGGTGTAAAGATAGAGAATGGAGTATTTGACTTTAGCCAAGCCAAAGAGATATTACTCTTTTGCAACGGCTCATGGTGTACCCACTCCCCAAGAGCCATTAAAACCCTCTTAGAAATTGGCTACCCTGCCAAAAAAATAAAATGGTACCGTGGAGGCATCACCTCATGGACAAGTGTCGGGCTTACACTGCTAAAGAAGAAGTAAAACCCTACACTTTTTTACAAACAATGCTCCCTATGGGTTGTCCGATTGAATTTGAGACCACCGAACATTTGACTTTAAGCAAAAAGAAAATAGGATACGCACTCTCTTGATTCAAACACTCATAGTTCCCCATCCCTTTAGAGATAATGGTATCGGCAGATTCAAATAGCTCTTTGGCGTGTGGTGCTAAATCCTCTATGATGATACATGGCGTTGCTACTCCACTATTGACTACCGTGGCTACCTCATCAAGCCCTGCATTTAACGCCTCTTCGTAGGTGACATCATTAATAATAGGCTTACCACGTGTAAGGTAGTAGATTTCGAGATGCGGAAAGAGCTTTTTTAGAGCCTCAATATAGAGCTTATCAAAGATATGCTCCCCTGCATTATCGGCTAGATAGATGAGCTTTTTGGCATTTTTAAGACTTTCCAAGAGCTTATTACTATCATCAATGGCAAAGGGAGTATGAATGACCTTTTGGATTTCCTCTTCCAGATCAAATCGCACTTCTGAAGCCAAATCAATCACATTTCCTGCTACGGCTATTTTGGTGGCATCGAGAAAGAGATTATCACTTTTAGCTAAAAGCTCTTTGGCAAAAAGAGCGAGTTTGGTAGCTTCTGCTGTTGATTGGGCTTTGACCTCTTGGTAAATATCGTTTTTGTCAAGCAGTTTGGCAATGGCTTCATACATCATCGTCGCATTTTGCGGTGGATTTTGGCTCATGCTAAATTTGGGCACAAAACTACTGGCTAAATCCAACACCTCTTTGGCTTTGGCATCCTCTAAGCCTAGCTCTTGGGTCACACGATGGGCTTGATTAAAGATACAGGATATACATTGTGGGGTGATATTCATAATCTATTCTCTTTTAAATTTTTGCGATTATAGCATAGTTCGATAAATTTATCTAAAGAATGCTCCACACTCATTGACAATGGAGGTCATTCCAACACTATCTGGTGTATTACATTTTTTTTCACGCTTATCTTTACGATGCAAAAGATCAAAAATCTCTTGTTCAAGCTCTTCTCCTGACTTCATTTGAAATTTAGGTATATATCCAAGGATTCGTTCATCTAGTAGATCATGCCTATATATATCATAGTGAGATAAGTTATGACCAAGCTGCATCTTAATAGGTTCAGGTTTATGATATTTCACATATGTGAACATTGTAAACTTTCCACTTGCAACTTGTTTTTGTACCTCTAATGGAGTAATCCTTTTGCGTTTTGCAATATAGTCAATGGGTGCATTTCCTAATTCATCTACAACGTAGAGGTCAGCTCCATACTCAACGAGTAGATTAATATTGGTCATTCCGTGCCCATACCGAAGATGATAAAGAATTGGCGTTAAACCATGCTTATCTTTTTCATTGACATCTGCACCGTGCATGATGAGCAGTTTAGTTATCTCATCAGATTCTGTCATAAACAAAAGCCCCGAAGTATTAAAATCATTTTGTAATAATGCTTTGATATGTTTTAAAGAGCTTTCATGCAGTGGAGAATCTTTGTGTGCAGCTTTAATAAATTGCTTATGGTTATCATACTTGACAATTTGTTGAACTGAATCTAAACCTACTGTATCAATAGTAGCTTTAGCCCCTTGGTTATAAAGATATTGAGCAATTTCAAAATATTTTTTATCTTTACTTTTGTGATATCCTGTGATAAAAAAGATGAAAGGTCTCATCCAATCATATATTCTATTTTCAATATTCACACCATTATTAATTGCCTTTTGAACCTCTTCAAGCGTATAACAATCAATCAAACTTTTGGGTTCTTTGGGTTTTGGTGTAGGCGTTGGTTTTACTTTTTTAGGCTCTATGTTATTGCTCTGTTTTTCACTCTTCTTATAAAGACTCTGAATAAAATCATGTGAGTCAAAAATGATTTTATGAATATTGGTAGCTGAAAGATTGTACTCAGATGGTATTTGTTTTGGTAAAATTGGTTTAGCTTTTTCATTGACAATTGATGTCATACCACCACTGAGGTTAAATTCAATTGTATTATTTTGTATTTTATGATTTCTTTGAATATGTTTCATTGTAAACTTTTTAGCATCAATTTGCTTTTGTATTGCAAGTGATGTCATACCTAGATATTGTGCCATATAATCAATCGCTCGTTTACCTGAAACATCTTTGAGCAATACATCTGCACCCTCTTTGATAAGCCAATTGATAAAATCAGGACTGTAACGCTTTGAGCGTAGGTGATGGAGTAGTGGGGTATCTCCTGCTTTGTTTTTTTCGTTGATATTAGCCCCATATTTTATCAAAAGTTTCCCTGCTTGAGTATTGTGTGTTTCAAAAAGAAGTCCCGAAGTATCGATATTGTGTTTGAGAATTTTTTCAAGTGTGAATATATCACCCTCTATTCCAAAGCCTAAATCAAATATATTGCGACTTACGAGTAAGTGGAGATAACTTTTTAGATAGTTATAGAAGATTTTTTCTTTATCATGTGTGAGCAATACTTTGATTGTATCATCCTCAAGAGTATCAACCTTGGGACGAGCACCTTTTTTGATAAGATAGTAGCTAATATCGAGATATTTTTGCTCTTTGGTTTCAAGATAGCGTTGAATATAGAAATCAACATAAAAATAGCGTTTATGATTGTAGAAGTACATATGGTTATATTTTTTGTTGTATTTATCGCCACTCTCAACAATTTTTTTGACATCTTCCAGGGAATCATAAAACATTAATTGGGGAGAGTTTCTACTTTTTGCACCATTTTTAATGAGTGTTGTGATAATTTTATAATCATTAATTGTTTGTCTCATCGGGTATTTATTTAAAAAAATATCCAATGCTGTTTTGTCGTGACGATTTTTATGATTGAGATTAATCCCTCTATCGATAAGGTATTGCACCAATTGATAATCATCCGTATAAAAGAGTAGATTTTGATTTAAGCGACCAACAGCATTAATATTAGCACTATCTAGGAGTTTTTTTATCACTTTAAAATATCGTTCTTTGCTTTTGCCTTGATTTTTATGATAACGATCAAGAAGGCTAAAGAGTGATTTCCATCTAACGTGAATTGAGCTATAACCTGTAAGTTTAAGCCCTTTTTCTAGCAGGTACTCAATCAACTCAATATTTTGTACACTATGTAAAATTGTCTTGCCATTGTTGGTTTTGGTAATATCAATCCCTTGCGCAAGAAGATAGTTGCGTATGGGTTTATTGTTTTGATGATGCATTAGCAGTGTGATACTATCTGTTCTATCCTTGGTCTCATTAATATTCACCCCATTTTCAAATAGTAGCTTGATCATCTCTAAATCATTGGTATAAAAGGCTGCATTATGGGTATCTACCCCATTTTTAAGTAGAACTTGCACTATCTTTTTGTATTGTATATTTTGAGTTTTATCATATTGTTGAAGTAGATACATCAAAGGAGTTTGTTGCTTTATATCGTGTCGGTTGATATCAATATGGTGCTTGATTAGAAACTGTGCAAACTCATGAGTATTGGTATAGTAAAGTAAATTTCGTTTGTAACGGTCTTCTTCATTGATATCACCTCCATATTTAAGAACTAATTTCAAAACCTTTAAATCTCTAACTTGGGATAGAGCTCCTCGTGTATCAGAACCTTTTTCCAACAACAACTCAATGATTTTAAAATACTCTTGTTCTTGTTTTAAAATAGCAGTACGATTGTACTGGTTGATAAAGTGCATCAATGGAGTGGTATGGTTACTATCACGATGATTGATATCGATGTTTTTAATGAATTGCTCTACTGTATCCAATGTATCAGTAAGATAGAGCTTATTTTGATTGTCATGTTGATCCATAATAGTTTTATTTCTATGGAGTGTTTGGGTATGCTTAAGATATTGTTTGTATTTATGACTACGATCATAGCAGTAGAGTCGATATTCAAGCTCTTGTTTAGATTTTATTTTATTATTAGGGGCTAACTCTTTGTTCCAAAAGTAAAGCAACTCTTCTAGGTAGTCATCAAGATTTTTATTTTTGTTTTGTAATGCACGAATCAAAGAGCTTATTTTGCTATTACTATTATCAAAGATGTAACCTTCAATACCATCTTTAATTAACCGTGTATAGTATCGATTTGTTTTTTTGCTAGGCTGTAAAAGATAATAAACAGTAGGGAAACGATACTCAAAATAGGAAATTTTATGTTCATTCAAATAGTACACTTGTTTCTGTTTAAAGGAGTAGTCAATTGTGTCGTATATAAAGAACAAAATAATAGAAGCGATTGTAAAGGCTTGAAGAAATTTTTTCATACTTGACCTAATAATTTTTTTTATTATATCCAAAAAGTATAAAATATAAAAAATATATTAATAGATAGTAAAATAATCAATATATAAGTTTTACTATGGATAAATATCATTATATGATTACATAAGAGAGAAATCCATGAAAAAAACACTACTACTCTTTACACTACTGACCACTATTACTATTGCTAAAAATAGTGTAGAGATAATCCACGGGCATACCCTGCCACCAGAGCCTGACTATAAAATTAATAACGCAACATTAGCAGGAGTAGATAGCAATCATAATGGTGTACGAGATGATGTGGAGAGGGCTATTTATAAGAAGTATGATAAGAAGTTGCATGCGGTTTTTATGATGGATAAAGCAAAATTTTATCAGCGTACCTTAGTAGAACCTACAGCCAGTGCAAAAATTATTCAAAAAGATGCTACAAAAACTATTGATTGTCGTACATATTTGGCTAGATATGACGAAAGTTTTAGACTTCGTACATTTAAGAAGGACAAAAAATTTGTCAAAAACTTAACTTTTAATAATAGTAATAGAGTTCAAAAATATCTTGATTATAATATTGCTCTTTCTGGTGGTATTTATGGAAGTGAATATAATGATATTGCACTTAAATCATGCTCACAAGAAGTCAAAGATGCATTTCAGGAGATGGGACAATGAAAAAGACACTACTACTCTTTGCATTACTGACCACCATCACTATTGCAAAAAATAGTGTAGAGATAATCCATGGGCATACCTTGCCACCTGAGCCTGACCCAGTCGTAAACAACGCTACACTCTTGGGTGTTGATTCTAATGATAATGGGGTGCGGGATGATGTGGAGCGATGGATATATAAAAGATACAAAGATAAACATCCTATTCATGTGGATATTGCGATGCAAGCAGGTCGAGCATTTCAAATTATTTTAAAAAACCCTAATCAAGCTAAAGAAATATCTGTATTATTACATGCTTCCCAAACTTGTGATGCATATTATATGATTTATGCAAAATATTTTAATGAACCATTACTAATCCAAGAAAATATTATTACAAAAGTATTTAGAAAGAAAGTTACAAATACTCAAGAGAGACTAAATGCTTATTGGCAGTATGATACACTATTAAGTGGTGATACATACAGTACACCAACTATAGATAGAAATATGCGTCAATATTGTGATTTTAACACAAGCAAATATGAAAAGCCATAGATCACTTAAGCTTTTAGAGTTTTATTTCAATAAACCCCTCACTCTCTCAACACCCAAAAAGATCAGCAATCCCAATGCCCCTACCATAATAATACTCGCTCCTGAAGTCAGATCATAGATATAGGAGAGTGTTAGTCCAATAAGGGTAAAGATAGAGGAGAGAACTCCTGATATAATCATCATAGAGATTAATGAGCCTGAGAGTTTTTCAGCAATATAGACAGGAATGGTCAGTAGAGCAATGACCAAGATCAAGCCTACCACTTTGATGGCTACGACCACACTCAAAGCCGAAAGTACCAATATCAACGTATAGAAAAACTTCACATTAATCCCACGCAAAGCAGCATACTCACTGTCATACGATACCGCCAAGATATCACGGTACCAAAAGAGCAAGATAGTCACAATGACAACAAACAACCCTAGCATAAAGTAGAGATCACTTTGAGCTACTGCCAAGATTGAACCAAAGAGATAGCTCATCAAATCGACATTATAGCCACTTGTCATATCCACAAAGATAATCCCAATTGCCATTCCTACAGCCCAAATTAATCCTATAAAGGTATCGATGCGTTCACGGTGATTGAGCGTTATTGCCGCCATGAGTATCGCCGCCCCTACCGCAAAGATAGAAGCCCCCAAAAAGATAGGCAATCCAAAATAGATCGCAATCCCAATCCCCCCATAGGCCGTATGAGCAATACCGCCTGCTAAAAATACCATACGATTAACGACAATGAGTGAACCAATAATTCCACTGATAATACTGACCAAAATGCCTGCGAGAATGGCATTTTGTATAAATTGATAGGAGAGGGCTTCAATCATCTAAAATCTCCCAATATCCACCTTTTGCCGAGCCAATGCGTTGTATATATCCATTTTGTTTGAGAAACTCAATATTTTTTTGAATTGCGGTTCTACTAATATCTATCTTTTGAGATAGCTGTGTTAATGAAACTTTTGGATTTTTATCTATCATCTTTATAATTTCTACCCTTATATCACTTAGATTATCGTATAACTTATCGTATAACTTATCGTATAACCCATCACCCAACTCTTTATTTGGGTATTTAGAAGCAAACTCTACTGTCAGACCACCCAAAAATTCAAATGTAGGTATTGTGTCATTGTAGGCTTTGGAGGTTTCAATTACCGTATTAATCCCCCTACCCCATGACTCTATATAACCAGCTCTAAAAAACACCGTAGCAATATCGGGATTATAAGGGCGAGAGTTGTGAGGGGCTAAGAGTGTCTCAATCGTCCAATCTTGTGGTAACTCCCCTGCATTAAAGATTCTAATTTTATGATGATAGATACGTATCTGTATGGGTGTACCCGAAGCATAATCTTTGTGAACAATAGCATTGTGGATAATTTCTCGTAAGGCATTGGTATCGTAATCGTATCGCTCTATTCGGTGGATTCCTTCATATGAGATAAGGGCTTTTAGGTACTTAGTAAGCAATAAATCCATTGTCTTTTCAACTTGATTAAATAGGTTGCCCTCTATAATATCTTGATAAAGTATGGTTGATTCATCTTCAAAGTAGCCAAGCTTTATATACGCCCCAGTAAAAAAACGTTGGGGTTCTTTATGAAAAAGCAAAACAGCACTGCGTTTAAGATACTCTCCCTCTTTGAGACGTAACTTATTAAGCAGTTCACTATGATTTTTGGGTATTTGTTTCTCTTCTAAACGCTTAGAATCAAGAGCTTTTTGGATAAAAAACTCTAAACTATCTCTATCTAAATCCTCTACATTTACATAAGGCAAAGGTACACTATCCCAAGTACGCCCATATTTTCGTAATAAAAATCTATCTAAAGCACTCCCCTTAAGCTCTTGCTTGGTACTACCTGAGCGATAATGGTATTGTCCTTTGTAGTTGATGGGTGAGAGGTGTGGAGCTGTTTGTATCTCTAAATACTCTTTTGAATCTTTTTCTAAAAGATTGACATCCACTATGATACCTAGAGTATCCCGTACTTTATTGGGAATATCTTCTATTAATTTTTTGGCATTATTAAGACCAATGATACTACCCTTATCATCCACACCAATAAAGAGACTCCCTCCATCAGCATTGGCAAAACCACAAATCCATTTGATATACTCATCTCTCCATGACTCTTTAAATTCGGTGTTTTGGTTCTCTTGCATTAAGCAATATCTTTCAAAATTTGCTTTAAAACTGTTTGCAAGTTTTCAATATGTTCTGTAGAGACTTCATAAACCACTTCTGCGTTAAGATCAAAGTAGTGGTGTGATAAATTGACAACAAGCTCTCTATCATACATAGATGGCATCTTTCTCTATTCGCTCTTTTAAAAAGCCGTTCATTGTATCACGAAGTTGCACAATATCAACATGACGTTTAAAGTACTCCTCAATATCGGATTTGATAGCTACTAAGCCAAACATGGTACTTTTATTCATATCGACTACAATATCAATATCGCTACTCTCAGTTGCCTCATCACGAGCATAGGAGCCAAAAAGACCAATTTTATTAACATGATAACATTGCTTAAATTGCTCTTTGTGGGCTTTTAGATACTCCAATATATGCTCTTTTGTCATCTCAATTTCTCCTTAGAAAATTATAACATAAGCTCTCTAACACGAACACGCCTTTCCCATTCGTTCAAGCATTTCCACTTCACAAAAGTGTCCATTCTCATGACGTGCGACATCAGAGTAGTTGGATATATCGTGGTAGGTGATGGTTTTATTGATATGGGCTACTTTAGAAGCGTAACTAAGAACGACGGATATATCGTGGCTCACAACCACTACAGTAATAAACTTATTGAGTTCTTTGAGCAGTTGATAGATCTGCTTTTGTCCCTCTACATCGATATTAGCAGTAGGTTCATCAAGTAAGAGTATGGCAGGATGAGCACAAAGAGCCCGTGCTATCATCACCCGCTGGCGTTGTCCGCCTGAGAGTGAGCCAATTTTGGCATTGGCAAACTGATCCATCCCTACTTGCTTGAGTGCCGACATGGCACAAGAGCGTTCAAACTCATTATACCCAATGGAGAGATATTTGTGCCACGGTTTGCGACTGCTCTTTTGCTCTTTGAGGCTATGAATATGCCCCATCATCACTACCTCTATCACCTTGATAGGAAAGTTGGTGTTGATATTGGTATTTTGAGGCACATAGCCAATCTTGGCAAGGTTTTTGGAACTGGATTGATTAAATATCTTAATGCTTCCTTGCTCTATCTCGTGAATACCCAATATAGCTTTAAGCAGTGTCGATTTACCGCCACCATTAGGTCCAATAATCGCTAAAAAATCTCGCTCTTTAACCTCAAGGTTAATATTGTGCAAAACCTCTTGCTTCTCGTACCCATAGCTAAGGTTTGAAATCGATATAACGCTTTGCATCATCTAGTTGGCAATCGCTTTGGCTAGATTGATAAGATTCTCACCCCATTTTGGATTAAGAGGGCTAACTTTTATCACTGAAATACCCAGTTCATCTGCGATCGTTTTGGCTGTGGTATCACTAAATTCAGGTGCTGTAAAGATGGCTCGAATCTTCTCTTGTTTGGCTTTGTTGATAAGTTTGGCTACTGTTTTGGGTTTGGGCTCTTTACCTTCAACTTCAATGGGCAGTTGTATCAAGCCGTACTGCTTGGCAAAATATCCCCATGCAGGATGAAAGACCATAAACTTTGCACCCTTGGGAGTATCTTTAAGTATCGTTTTGATCTCTTGGTCAACCTGATCAATGTGAGCGATAAACTTATCGAAATTGGCTTTGTAGTAGGCTTCGTTTGCTTGATCGCTGCTTTTGAATGCTTCGTAGATATTTTGGGCAACAATTTTAAGGTTATTGGGGGCTGTCCAAATATGTGGATCTAAGCCCTCTTTTGTATCATGATGGTCATAACCTTCATGCTTCTTCATTGCCAACTTTGTAACATTAACCGTTGTGTCTATCACTTTCATACTACTGTTTTGAGCTTTAAATCGCTCTAGCCATACATTTTCAAACTCAACCCCAATGGCAAAATAGAGTTTGGCTTTGCTAATCTCTTTCATCTGAGAGGGCTTAGGCTCATAGCTGTGGGGTGAGTTACCAGGTTCTACCATCAAAGCAATATTTACCTTATCACCTCCAATGGCTTTTACAAAGCTAACTTGAGGCAAAATACTTACCACTGCATCGACTTTAGCATACCCCAACGTAATCATCATCAAAAAAACAAAAACAACTCTATTCATTAACACTCTCCATTCATTTGCAACTAAGTTGCATTAAACTATTATTGAGATTCTATATATAACTCACTAAAATGTAACTTAATAATAATCTTCTACTCAAAAACTCTTATTTTTACCAATATGAATGATTTTACTTAAAAGACTTGACAGCAAATGACTAAAGTTGTATAATACGACTATAAACAACTTAAAAAGGAAAACCATGAATAATATTTTAGAAAAATTAACCAATCAGATGCGAAGTACTATTGAATCAGCTTTGTCTTTGGCACTTCATAATAAAAATCAAGAGGTACAACCTATCCATATTATCTGGGCACTGCTAACAAATAGTGGATCAATCTTGCATCAAGTACTCAATAAGATGAGTGTCGATAAAGCTGCCATTGAGCTAGAGACCAAAAGCTTGGCTTCAAAGCTCCCAACCGTTTCATCTGTGACCAAAGAGAGTATTAAACTTTCACAAAATCTAGTACGCTCTCTTGAAGCAGCCGAGGGGGTAATGAGTGCCAACGGTGATCAGTTTTTAGCCGTGGATAGCTGGCTCGTTGCCAATGTCAATGAGAGTTTTATCAAAGATACCTTTGGCAAATACCTTGATTTGGGTGAATTTAAAAAGACACTTGAATCGATCCGTGGGGGTAAAACCATCGATTCACAATCAGGTGATGAGACACTCGAAGCCCTAGCACAATATGGGATTGACCTTAACCAAAAAGCACTCGATGGAGAACTTGACCCTGTGATTGGTCGTGATGAAGAGGTGCAGCGTATGATGCAAATTTTGATCCGAAAGACTAAAAACAACCCGATTCTTATCGGTGAACCAGGGACGGGTAAAACGGCGATTGTCGAAGGCTTAGCACAGCGAATTGTGGATAAAGAGGTGCCTTTAAGTTTGCAAAATATGCGTGTCATTTCACTTGATATGAGCAGGCTTATTGCAGGGGCGAAGTATCGTGGAGAGTTTGAAGATCGTCTAAAAGCCGTGGTCGATGAAGTTAAGCAGAGTGCCAATGTAATACTCTTTATCGATGAGATTCATACCATTGTAGGTGCAGGAGCAAGCGAAGGGAGTATGGACGCTGCCAATATCCTAAAACCTGCCCTTGCAAGAGGAGAGCTCCATACCATTGGGGCAACCACACTTAAAGAGTATCGAAAATACTTTGAAAAAGATACAGCCCTCCAACGTCGATTTCAGCCAGTATCTGTAGATGAGCCTAGCATCAATGAGGCGTTACAGATTTTAAGAGGGCTTAAGAGCCGTCTGGAAGCCCACCATAATGTAACGATTAATGACTCGGCATTGGTAGCCTCTGCCAAATTATCCGATCGATACATCTCTGATCGATTCTTGCCCGATAAGGCGATTGATCTCATCGATGAAGCCGCGGCGGAGCTTAAGATGCAGATTGAGTCTGAGCCCAAAGCCCTCTCCAAAGCCAAGCGAGAGCTTTCTTCTTTGCAAGTTGAAAAAGAGGCACTCTTGATGGAAGAGAGTGATAAAAACTCTGCGAGGCTCAGTGAAATCGAAGAGGAGTTAGCCAATCTAAAAGAGCAAAAGGTAGCCCTAGAGACGCAGTTTGAGAATGAAAAGCAGGTCTTTGAAGATATTGCTCGTATCAAAAATGAGATCGAATCGCTTAAAAATCAAGCGGCACAAGCCCAAAGAGATAGTGACTTTAGTAAATCTGCCGAGATTGAGTATGGTCAGATCCCTGCCAAAGCCCAAGAGATAGAAGCTCTTGAAGCTAAATGGAGTGCGATGGTAGAGAGTGGCACGCTCCTTAAAAACTCAGTCGATGAGGAGATGATTGCCTCGATTGTGAGCCGATGGACAGGCATTGAAGTATCCAAGATGCTTCAGAGCCAAAAAGAGAAGATTTTAAATATCGAATCCATTTTAAATGAGAGTGTGGTAGGACAAAACCAAGCCCTCAAAGCCATCTCACGAGCCATCAAGCGAAACAAAGCAGGATTAAGCGACATCAATCGCCCTATTGGTAGCTTTATGTTTTTGGGTCCTACAGGTGTGGGGAAAACTCAGGTAGCCAAATCTCTAGCCAAGTTCCTCTTTGATAGCGAAGATGCTTTGATTCGCATCGATATGAGTGAGTATATGGAGAAACACTCCGCTTCACGTCTTGTGGGTGCACCTCCAGGTTATGTGGGGTATGATGAGGGTGGACAGCTCACCGAAGCCGTACGACGAAAGCCCTACTCTGTGGTGCTTTTTGATGAGATAGAGAAGGCTCACGGGGATGTATTTAATACGCTCTTGCAGGTTCTTGATGATGGACGATTGACTGATAACAAGGGTGTAACGATTGATTTTAAAAACACCATTATCATTATGACTTCTAATATCGCCAGTGATAAGATTATGGCTTTTGAAGATAAAAATCAAAGGGAAGAGGCGGTCAATGCGGAGCTTAAAAACTACTTCAAGCCTGAGTTTTTGAACCGTCTCGATGATATTGTGATCTTCAACCCACTAGGACTAGAAGCCATTACAAGCATTGTGGATATTCTATTTAAAGGTATTGCAGCCAAACTCGAAGAGCGAAATATTGAGATTAGTTTATCTCAAAGTGCCAAAGAGTATATTGCAGAGGTGGGCTTTGACCCCATTTACGGTGCACGACCACTCAAACGAGCACTCTATGAAGAGGTAGAGGATCGACTCGCTGACTTGATACTTGAAGACAGGGTCGTAGAGGGATCAAATGTAGTGTTTGATGTGGTTGATGGTGAGGTTGTGGTTAAGATTTCCTAAAATATGTTGCTTCCCATGACTTTGATGGGAAGCAATATAAAAACCCTTTATCTCCCACTTCCTTGCCAGCTACCGCTCCATCCTTTGGATCTAAATGAACCGCTTCCCACCAAGTTTCCACTCTTGTCTCGTCGTATTGATCCGCTCCACTTGGCACTCCCTGCTGTACCCCCACCACTTTTAAAGTTCATATTACCCGAAGCATTAACCTTACCTCGAAGTGTACCGCTATCATCACCCCAATATTTACCTGATATTACTCCGTTACTTGAGATAGTAAAAGAGAATCCACCTTTGGCTTTGAAACGGTATTGACCTGTAGAAGTACCGCTCCAGCTCCCTTTGATGCTGCCACTAAAGGGGATAAAATCATCAATAGCCACATCCACGCCTTTGACTACTTTGATATATTTTTGAAAGGCTTTAAATGCCTCTTTGTACTCTTTGGAGTTTTTGCCGTGTACCACTTGCGTTGCAATAAGAGAAGCCATCTTTTCAAGATCAAATTTATTAGCAGGGTCTAGGTATCGATTTTTGTTTGTCAATTTATCAACCATATGAAGATACTTATTGAGATTAAAACCTCCAAAGACATCTGCATCACTCCAGTTTCGCCCATACTTTTTGGAGGCAATATCATTGAAACGACTCAGCAATGTTTTGGCTTGTGCTTCATAGGCTTTTATCTGCTCATGATTTTGCTCCTCCTTCTCCTCTTTGTTTTTGCGTCCCTCAAAACTGGCAAACATCTCTTTTTGGATATCGGCTTGGCTCACTTGGGTAAGATGCTTGCGAAGTTCTGGAGAAATATCACTGTTGCCCAACTCCTCTAACTTCTTTTGTCGCTCTTTGATGATCCTATCACGAATGACCGTAGCGTATCCCCCTAGTGTGGTTTGCAAATCAAAAGAGTCCTTATCAAGCTTGCCATTTTTGTATTTTTGATAAAGCTCTTCAACGGTAGAGTCCATATAGGCATCTTTGGCAAACTTCATCGCTCCATAAGCAGTGGTATAAAAGCTCATCACGCCCCCACCACCTGCTGCATTAATAAAGGTCGTTGCGGCGTACTCATAAAGGGCTTTGCTATCCCCTCCCGAAGCAGCACCTAAAGCGGTACTAATTTTATTAAACTCATCCACATTATTGAGCAATCCTTGCATCTTGCCTCTTAGATAAGGGTCTTTAAGGACTTTACTTAGGCGTTGCCCCACTTCTACCCCAAGGCTCTGTGTTGCATTTTTCATTTTTTTGGGATCACCGCTGGCTAAATTTGAGGCAATATCGTTGAGTTTACTGGCATTCATACCCAAATCCCCCAAAGCTCTTAGTGCCTCTTTTTCGCTCTTGTTTTTAAGATTTGGATAGAGCTTTTTATAGAGTGCAATGATTGCTTTTTTATTGTTTTGTGCAATCAACTCATTTTTTTTACTATTAGCATACTCTAATGAGGCTTTTTTGATATCGGCTCTCCAATTGGCATGCAACATATAAGGTAACATCATTATAAACATTAACAAAACGACTCGTTTCATCTTCTCTCTCCTTATCGATCAAATAGAGTATTGATATCAAAATCTTTGAGTGGGTCTTGGATTTTGACTTTTTGATTACTTTTCTCTTTGAGTTTAGAGTTTATAGGCTCTGACTTAATCGTAGAGGAGTACTCCTCCCCAATCAATTTACACCTATACTCCAAGGTGCTGTTTTGGATACTTTGAAACTCAAAATCTGCTTGCATAGTTTTGGAATGGCACTCCAAAATATTTGCATCAAAGACCTTACGTGCTGAAAAGATCGAAACAGTAAGTTTGTAGCGTTTGCTAGGATCATATTGAGCTTGTTTAAACGTGAGTTTTTTAAGATAGATATCGTGTTGGGTATCAAAGGTAATATCACGAGTGGCTACTCCCTCAACCTCCATATACTTTGCACCGTATTGATCAAGTATCAATGAGGCTATGAGCTTCTCACCACTACTTTCGAGTTTAGCTTTGGCTTTTGGGCTATAGGTTACAAGCAGTTTCAAATTCAAATCGACTTGATTACTCATACCCTCATCTTTTGGGGTATAGGACTCATTCTCTTTGGGACGATTATCTTGGTTATCGTAGCCACTTCGCAGAGCTTTGATCCACTCAACTACCCTAGCTCCATTGCGAGTAGGTTCAAGCAGTGCCACACCGCTTTTATATTCACCCTTGATGTAGCTAGTGATATTGGCTTTGATCAAACCCCTCTGCATACCTACAAAACTTGAAACCCATACCCCCTCATAATCTTTGCTGTTTTTCCATCGCAAAACATTGCCTCGCTCCATCATCAAAGCCTGAGAGGGCATAATACGAAAGCGTTTAGCAATCCATTTAAGCTTTCGGTAGTAGGTGGGAGAGACATCGCTTTGGGGTTCTGGGGCGATAAGCTCCATATAGCCATCTTGGTCAATATCTACCAAAATCTCTGGCATAGAGATACCGTGATGGGCTTCAAAGAAGCTATAACGGTTGTTGGTATTAAGACTCTTCCTTGCTCGCCACAAGACTCTGCCATTATCATCTTTGACAATGAGCTGATAAAAGCTCCCCATATCCGTTTGACCACTGCTAATAAGCTCCATAGACTCATCGCGTCCATCGTGATCAATATCACCATAAAGTATGGTCTTGGCAAATAGCGGTAGACTCAAGAGTAGTATAAAAAATATACGCATTCAATGCTCCTTATCTTGGGTTATCTCTTATTATAGTTAAATAACTTTTGTGATATACTAAAATTTAGATTTTTAGAGGAGATCATCATTCGCTTCGCTATTGCCATCATTCTATCACTATTTGTGCATCTACTGATTATTTTTCTCTTTTTTATCAACAAAGAGAGCATAAAAAAACCCAAAACCACAGCCGATGATAAACCCATCAACCTTAATCTATCCACCTTTGAATCCTCACCCCAAAAGGCTGCACCCAAACCAAAACCAAAAAAAGTAATCCAAAAGCCTCAACCCAAAAAAGTAGTCAAAAAAGAGCCCAAACCCAAAAAGATAGAGAAAAAAGTAGAAAAGAAGGTTGTCAAAAAAGTTGATCCTAAACCTAAGAAGATGATCAAAAAAGAGCCTCAAAAAGAGATCGTCAAAAAACCCAAAAGCTTTGAAGAGTCTTTGATGAATATGGGCAAACCTCATCAACCTAAAAAGAGAGTCAAATCAACCCCTATGATCGATAGACTCTACGGGAGTGAATTTAAAAGTTATACGCCAAAACAAAAAAAATTTATTAAAAACAATCTTGAAACAATCCATCAGATCACTCAACGCATCCTTGTGATGAATGGTTATCCTCAAGAGGCACTTGATCTCTTTCAAGAAGGGGTTAATGTGGTTTCGTTTTATCTACATCCCAACGGTAGAATTTCCAACTTGCATATCAAAGAGAGTTCTAACTCTTACTTTTTGGATGAAAACACTAGACGAGTTATTGAGATGGCATATTCTCAGTACCCTTTGCCCAAAGTCAAAACAAAGATTATATTTTATGTTAACTATCGGATTGAGTAGCCAATTGTAAACTGTGACCTGACTCTTTGATAAGATAGGTAATGGCAAATTCAGAAAAAAATTCATTGGCTTTTGAAGCATTGATAATTCTATCTTTTTTCCCTAAAAAGACCTCTATTGTGATACCACGCATAGTAAGCTCTTTGAATTTAACTCTATCCCATCGATGACGAAGCAAGATTTCCAAATCCTCTTTGGAGTGCGGATGGTAATATGATGAAAGATCAATATCACTTGGATAGGCTACATTGCTAAAAAAACTCTCTTTGTAGCTGGTAGTATCATAATATTTGAGCTGTTTTTTGATATACGATTCATTTTTATCTTCAAAAAATGCAGGAGAGAGCAGTATCAAACGCTCCACCCTCTTTCCACTACTGTAGGCATACTCAAATGCCTTGATCGCTCCATAGCTAAAACCTGCTACCACTCCCGCACCCTTTGGGATATACTCAGAAAAAAGCTCTGCTTCATTCTCAAATAAAAACCCGCTAAAATATTGCACACTCTACTCCTCAAGAGCAATTAAATTGGCTAATGCAGCAGAGAAGCCTGCATTATAATCAGTCGCTACCTCATTTCGTTTATAATCACTGCGATCATCTTGATAGTCATAATCATTAGGGCTCAATGGTCCACCTACTAGTGCTCCTGCTAAAGTATAGGTGTTATTAGCTGGAGAGCTAATCGTGTGGGTGGGTGATGCATGAGCCCCACGGTGGTGAGGATTAAGCGGATAATTCTTGCCAAAACCAATCTGATAACTAAAGTTAAGTGGATTATCCCCCAAGATATAATCAATCTGCAATCTTGCAAAATCTAAATAACTGCTTTGCAAGGTGCTATCACTAATCAATGATGCATATTTGGCTGTAATAAAAGCTTGGGTCGAAGCATATCTCAATGACCCCCATTCGCTGATAACCCGAAGCCCTGCAGGTGATTTTGGGACATTGTTGATCCAATGGTTGATACTTTGCTCCATTGCAGTGTGATAACTATTCTCATTGGTAATTTGAGCCAAAAGTAAATAGACACCCGTAGTAACATTATCCCAGCTATGCACCCATCCTACAGGAGACTTATTGGCGATATAGCTCTTGGCATCCTCAAGATAGTGCATCTCATTGGTAGCCAAATAGAGCCAAATCGCTCCCCATGCCAGTTGATCTTTGTTATCATCAAAAAGCTGATAAAAAGGTGATGCAGCTGTATAGTCGTTGTCGGTAGGATAGGCTTTGGCAAATGCGTAGATCTCTTTGGCACTGCTTAAGAGTTGATTGGCAAATGTTGTATCACTTGAACTTAAGAGCATATATCCTGAAGCAAAAGCTGCCGCCATAGAGCCACTCACCGCAGCACATCCACCCTCATCACCACTACAGATCGCTGTGGGTCTTTGCATATCAAGATCCTCAGGTGGCCCCCAAAAGTCGTGATCAGCATTACCATCCCCCACTTGATAGTAGAGCTTATCATCACCGTATTGACCTACTTGACCTGCATCATAACTTCGCAAAAGATAATCGAGTGCATATCTAACCTGTGCTTTGGCATAGTCAAGGTCTTGATAAGAGTTTGGATTATCTATCATACTCCATATCAGCATGGTAGCACTGTAGCTCATGGGTAGATTAAATTTGACATGGTCACCTGCATCAAACCACCCTCCATCAAGATCAACTCCCACATCGCTTCCATCACCACTTGCGATAGGCTGCCTCCAAGTGACACGCTCAAAGGGACCAGAGGCTCTTTGTGCCTCATAAAAGCTCATCGATAGATCAAGGGCATCTCTGTACCCTGATGGAGTATCACTGCTAATATTTGATTCATCCTCAACGACAGGTGTCTGCGTTGGTTGAGGTGTGGGAGAGGGTGATGGTTGTGGGGTTGGACTTGGCTCTACCGTTGGTATTGGGGTGGGCGATGGTGTTGGGTCTAGAGTTGGACTTGGTGTAGGTTCAATCGTTGGCATAGGAGTTGGGGTTGACGTGGGAGGTGTTGTGGGCACACTCGATAATTTTGAAGCACAATAGCCAATTGTTACAGATTCATTTGCTTTAACAACCCGATTATACTCTACACCTTGTGCCTCAATCATCAAACTTTGAGCATCTTGTGTGTAGTGGGCATTCCATAGATCATTTACTCTTCCTTGTGCTTCAAAAGTCACACTCCAAAGCTTATCCTCACTGCTTTTGTTGCTGATAATAACATCACTGCAATATCCACTCTCCCAATCACTCTGTATCCTTTGCGTTACTTCTAAACCTTCAGAACTGTAGCTATCTGTCTGTGTAGATGATGGCGTAGTAGCTGTTGATTGGCTCTCTTTATTGACACAATAACCAAAACTTACACTGCTATTAGCCCCCACTGCACGATTAAAATCAACACCTGAAGCACTGAGTTTATGCGTAGTTGTGTCGTGTTGATAGTTGGCATTCCAGAGTGTATAGATCTCTCCTACTACCTCAATCTCTACGCTCCATATCTTTGGCTCTTGAGTTGCATTATAGACCTCAACCTCTTCACAAAACCCACTGTTCCACTCACTCGTACGCTTAATCTTAACTACCAAATCATCACTCTGTGCAGTTATAGGTTCAGTTGGTGGTGTTGATGGAGAAGTGGCTGACTCCTCTATTGATCCTTTTAGTGTAGATAAAAGCTCTTGAAACTCTCCACTAGACTCTAACAACTCTATCAAACTTTGAAGTGTCAATGTTGCATCAATACCTTCTAAGTTTGATATATTCTCAATCACTTCACTGTTATTATAATTATAAGCATTAAGAATCTGAGCTACCATACGATACTCTAAAGTACTCTGATCTTCAACTGTAATATTAATATCACCCTTTTGGCACTTTTTAAACTCCAGTTCTAATTGAGTTGTCACATACTCAATGGTTAAACTACTCTCTACCAAACTATTATCAAGACTACTTTGGTTAAGATCCGCCAATTGTTGCTCGATACTCATCTCTAAGTACTCTACAATATCTCTAGCAACTTGATCATCTTTGCAGAGTGTTTGATCAATCTTACTCTCCAAAAGAGCTTCGATAGGGTTTAATGATTGATTGCTTCGCTCATTAAATGATTGAGCTAACAATAGATAACTGTTTAATGTATCCACCTCGTTTTGACGAAGCAATTTTGCACTTTGATGCAGTTGCAAAGAGAGAGAGTATAGTCGCTTATCGTTTGCTTCAAGCAGAGCAATTGGGTCTTGACTTAAAAGATGAGTAGGTAGATCAAAACTACGGGCAATACTCTCTTTTGCCTCTTCAACCGAGCTATTAAGCTCAACGAGTGTTGCAATTATAGTTGATACTGGAGTAATATAAACTGTTGTATTATCCTCTATCACCGCTTTGAGTTTTTGTTCAAATGGCATTTTACTTCGTATATCAAAACCACCCTCTAATATAAGCTTAGCTTTGCGATTGATATAGTTTGGCTCTACTAAGACATTTTGATCAAGCAGGAGTTGATAGTAACCTTCATTATCGGTTGTTGTTGAGGGTTCACCGCTATCATAACTACCATTAAGATTAAGATCCAAAAAGATCAAAGCTCCTGCTATCTCTCCATCTACCCCTCGCCCTTGAAGCAAATGCTCGGTAACTTTAGAATCATCAATTGATTCATTAACTTCATTTACATTTTCAATACTCTTCTCTTGAGTACTGCTCCCTCCTCCACAAGAGAGTAAAAAAAACGAAACAACAAAAATATAGATTAAACGCATAGACAACCTTTTTATTACTTTAAATTAAATAAAATTATACTCAACTACTACTTTATATACTCTATGTAAATCTTTATTTCTAGGCACTTCTATATTTTTCAATTACTAATCTATATCAATAGTTGCTATGCTATAATATCGCACATATTTTATCTGATTTAAGGGACAACGATTGAAAAGTAAAATAGAGACGGTCAAAACCCTCTTTGAAGCCCTGCCATTTATCAAGAAATTTTCCAATGAAAAGATAGTGATCAAGTATGGTGGTTCGGCTCAAACGAGTGAAGAGTTAAAGCTTAGCTTTGTTCAAGATATTGCACTGCTTCATCTTGTAGGTATGAAGCCCATTATTGTACACGGTGGAGGTAAAAGCATTACCAATCTACTCACTCAGCTCAATATAGAGACCAAATTTGTTGATGGTCAACGTGTAACTACCAAAGAAGTGCTTCGAGTAGCTGAGATGGTACTAAGTGGAGAGATCAACAAAGAGATTGCTTCACTGCTCAATAACCAAGGAACTAAAGCGATTGGTATATCGGGTAAAGATGCCAATCTCTTTGAAGCAATGCCCAAAGATTTTGAAAACTTTGGCTATACGGGTGTAATAGAGCATGTCAACCCTGAAGTGGTTAATAAGATCATCGATGATGGGTTTGTGCCTGTTGTAGCACCCATTGCAGGGAGTCGAAGTAGAAAATACAGTGGCTTTAATATCAATGCTGATTTAGCAGCAAGTCACTTAGCCGTAGCTATGGGAGCACGAAAAGTACTCTTTTTAACCGATACTCCAGGTGTTCTTAATAACGATAAAGACCTTATTACCAATCTAAGCATTGAAGATTGTAATCGACTGAAAAATGATGGAACTATCCACGGTGGTATGGTACCCAAAGTAGATGCCTGTATTGATGCTCTTAAAGGGGGGGTTAAAAAGGCACACATCATTGATGGAAGATTAGAACACTCAGTACTGCTTGAGATACTTACAAGTGCAGGAGTTGGTAGCTGTATTGAACTGTAAAGATTACAAAAAATAAGTAATCGTTAGATTTAATAAGGTATAATAATATCATGAAAGAGACTTTGAAAATATTCTATGGTGATTTGAAAAACTCATTTAAGGATCTACTGCCCATTGTAGTCGTTGTTGCGTTTTTTCAAGTTGCAATTATTCAAGCTGTCCCAGAGGGTCTTAGCTCAATTATCGTTGGTTTGATTATTGTAGCTGTTGGTTTGGCTCTCTTTATTCGAGGGTTGGAGCTTGGAATTTTTCCAATCGGTGAGAATCTCGCCACCGATTTTGCCAAAAAAGGCTCTGTTTTTTGGCTTTTAATCTTTGCCTTTACAATAGGCTTCTCCACAACCATTGCAGAACCTGCACTTATTGCTATTGCCGATAAAGCAGCAATGATTAGTGATGGTAAGATTGATGCCCTATTTTTACGTGTAACCGTAGCCCTCTCAGTTGGGTTTGCCATTGCACTAGGAACACTGCGCATTTTACTTGGTCACCCTATTCATTACTATATTATCTCGGGTTATATTATTGTAGTAATAGTGACTTTCTTTGCCCCCAAAGAGATTATTGGTTTGGCATATGACAGTGGAGGGGTTACTACTTCAACCGTTACCGTTCCGCTTGTAGCTGCACTTGGTATTGGTTTGGCTTCAAGTATCAAAGGGCGTAATCCTGTTATTGATGGATTTGGTCTTATTGCCTTTGCCTCACTACTTCCCATGATTTTTGTTCAAGCTTATGGAATCTATGTCTATAATTTTGTTGAAAAGAGCAAAACCATTGCTGTGACAGCTGCTGAGACTGCCAAAGAGGCAGCCAAAGCATACGAGTTTGATCTCCAAGAGACCATTTTGGGAATTTTTGGTGTAGTTGAAGATGTTGCTCCTATTTTAATCGTTATCTTCTTTTTTCAATATCTTATTATCCGTAAACCCGTAGAGCATCTAACTAAAATTATTTACGGTATTTTCATGGTAATCTTAGGGCTTTATGCCTTTATTGTTGGACTTGAGATGGGTCTATTCCCTATTGGTGAGACCATCGCCTTTCAGCTGACCGCCATGAAAAACAATCTGCTTATCTATACATTTGCCTTTTTGATTGGTTTTTCTACTACTATGGCAGAGCCTTCGCTCCTTGCTATTGCCATCAAGGCCGAAGAGATCTCACAAGGTAATATTAAACAGTTTATCCTTAGAGCCATTGTAGCTGTAGGGGTAGCCATTGGTATCTCATTGGGATCGTATAGAATTGTTGTGGGAGACCCCATTCACTACTATATTATTGTAGGGTATATCATTGTAGTCATTATGACACACTTTGCACCTAAATTTATTATTCCTATCGCCTATGACAGTGGTGGGGTAACGACTTCAACTGTAACTGTACCGCTTGTAGCAGCTCTAGGATTGGGGTTAGCAGAGAATATTGAGGGTAGAAACCCACTAATTGATGGATTTGGATTAATCGCGTTTGCATCGCTCTTTCCTATGATTACCGTTATGGGGTATGGGATCTATGCACAGTATCAAATTGATAAACAGAGTAAACAAGTAGCTAATTAATGAGGAGTTTAGGATGAAATTTACAGCTTTAATAGCAGTCGTACAAGATAAAGATGAAGAGAGAGCTATTGAGGTAGCCAAAGAGGCAGGAGCAGGTGGTGTGACGATTATACATGGTCGCAACATCGGTCTTCAAGAGAAAAAGGTATTTTTTGGTCTTACACTTGAAGAGAATGTCTCTGTGATGTTCTATATCCTACCAAGAAGAACATCGCTTAAAGTGATGAAAGCACTTCGAGAGAACTTTGACCTAGACAACCCTGAAAACAGTGGAATGGCATTTACCTTCCCACTTGCACATGTGACGGGATTGGATAAATCAGAGCTTCATAAATTTGAGGCAGATATTCGAAATATGCTCTAAGCGTATCAATTTTAATTACTTAAGAAAGGGGAAATGAGTATGTTAGTAGAAAGTATTATGACACCTAAAGAGAAGTTGGTAATCGTCTCTCAGATGGATGGACTAAAAGTTGCACTGCAAAAGATGAAAGAGCACGGTATCAAAGCGGTCATTGTTGACAAAGCTTCACCAAGTGGTGCCTATGGTTTGGTAACATTTAAGAATGTTTTACAATCCATTGTTGCAGAGGATGGGGATATTGATCTACTCAATGCCTATGATGTAGCCAAATCACCTGTTGTTTCAGTCTCAGGTAAAATGGATATCAAATACGCAGCACGTATGATGGTCAATAATGATATCAAACGATTATTGGTCATTGACAACAATGAGATTGAGGGAATCTTGACCATGAGTGATATTGTCGGCGTACTGTTAGACAGTATAGAGAATTAAGAATTTAGGACGGTTAATGGAATTTATTGAAACACGTGGAAATGATGGTATTAAGAGTAAGAGTGTTACTTTTTCTGAAGCAATTTTGAGCCCAAGTGCTAGTTTTGGTGGGCTTTATGTCCCCAAAGCACTTCCATCACTTGATGAGAGCTTTTTAAAAAAACACACAAATAGCTCCTATAAAGAGTTGGCATTTGATTTTTTGACCTCATTTGGTATTGATATTGAGGCTGAGATACTTCAAGAGGCTCTAAGTCGATACGACCATTTTGATAAGAGTGACAAACCTGTAGAGCTTTCAAAGATTGAAGAGGACTGTTTTGTGAGTGAGCTCTATCATGGTCCTACACGAGCCTTTAAAGATATGGCTCTTCAGCCTTTTGGTTATATTTTATCCAAGCTTGCACAAGCTAAAAATGAAAACTACCTTATCATGGCAGCAACAAGTGGTGATACAGGTCCTGCTACACTTGAAACCTTTAAAAATCAAGATAATGTTAAAGTAGTCTGTCTCTACCCTGATGGTGGAACCAGTGATGTACAACGATTGCAAATGGTAACAGAAGATGGAGCGAACCTAAAAGTATTAGGTGTCGAGGGAAATTTTGATGATACACAAAATGCACTCAAAGCTCTTTTAGCATCGAGTGAATTTAAAGATGAACTCAAAGCCAAAGATATTAAACTCTCTGCTGCCAACTCGGTTAACTTTGGACGTATTATCTTTCAGATTATCTACCACATCTACAGTTATTTGGAGCTAGTACGTCAAAATGAGATTACCCAAGGGGATAAAATTTATTTGGTTGTTCCAAGTGGAAACTTTGGAAATGCTCTAGGAGCTTACTATGCCAAAAAAGCAGGATTACCTATTGCAAAGATTCTCATTGCTTCTAATGTCAATAATATCCTCACTGATTGGATTAATAGCGGAACGTATGACTTAAGCTCAAGAGAGCTTATCAAGACCAAATCCCCTGCCATGGATATTCTCAAAAGCTCCAATGTAGAGCGAATCTTATTTGATAAATTTGGAGCAGCACGAACCAAAGAGCTAATGGAAGAGCTTGAAGCCAATGGTAAGTATCAACTCAGCTCTGATGAGATCGCTGCAATTCATGAGGATTTTGAAGCATCTTTTAGTGATGATAATGAGTGTGTTGATACGATGAGTGAGTATGCTAAAAAGGGTTATATTATGGATCCACATACGGCTACTTGTATCAAATCATATAATAACCTACGAGATACAAAACTTCCCACCGTTATCTATTCAACAGCAGAGTGGACAAAGTTTAGCCCTGTAGTTGCCAAAGCACTGGGCAAAGAGATAGAGCATGATATTGAAGCTCTTGAATTTATTTCAAATCAAGCCAATTTGGAGGTACCCAAAATGATCAAAGAACTTTTAGATAAAGAGACTATCCACAACACAGTTGTAAGCAAAGAGAGGATCAAAGAGGAGATGTTAAGGTTTTTATAACCTTAATAGACGATCATGAAAAAATTATCCCTCTATATAGGTCTTTTTATCTATATACTGTACAACCCACTGAGTGCTAAAGAGGTAGATTGTAGAAATCTATCCTCAAAACACTCATCACAGTGTGATACCTATGGTGCAAAACTACTCTATAATGTCAAGGCAAGTGACCCAACAAACCGCAAAAAACTTATCACAAGCAAAACTCTTCCTGTCCCTAAAAAAGAGAAACTTAAAATCATTACCGTCGATAATCTTATAGAAGAGCATATTAAAATCAATGAACCCATTCGATATACCAAAGAGTTTAATGAAAAAGATATCAAATATGTTGAAGAGAATAAGACCAAAGAGCCTAAAGAGAAACCCAAAAAACCAAAAGAAACGGATAAAGCTAAAAAAGATCGTTTGATTCATATTATAGAAAATTGGGGTAAAGACCCTTCAATAGTGCCTGTCAAAAAAACTGTCAAAAAAACTAAAAAGAAGATCAAAAAGGTCATTGAAAAGAAAGAGAGAAAAAAACAAGCAAAGAAGAAGAGCAAACAAGAGAAATATAAGTTTTTAAAACGTACGTATAAAAATAAACTACGTGTATTGGCAACTGCTTATACTTCGCATCGTAGTCAAACCGATAGTACACCATTTCTTGCAGCGTGGAATAACCGTATACGTCCTGGTATGAAAATTATCGCCGTTTCACGTGACTTGATACGCAAGTATGGACTACGCAATGGTAGTAAAGTCAAGATATCTGGACTCAAAGGAACCTATGTCGTACGCGATAAAATGAACAAGCGATTTAAAAAAAAGATCGATATCTACATGGGTACCAATAAACGACGAGCCCTTCGTTGGGGTCGTCGCTACGTCACTATCTACTGGTAGATGAAGCAATTTAAACTAGAGTCCTCTATAGAGATTATAGAGTGGCTCAACAAACAACTACAATCGGCTAAGCTTATCTCTTTTGAGGTACTCTCTCCTGATATTGGTAACTACTACAGTGGCTCTACGGTTGAGCTTGAAGGCAGCAGCTATATCTACCGCTCTCTTAAAAGCTGGGTTGATCTAGCCAATGTCTTGCAGTGCAAGATGCATCTACCCCAAAAAGTATCCAACTCAACTATTTGCCTCACCTTTGAGAAGCTCTCACAAGCGGACTCCTTTCATAACACAGATGACTCCAACGAAAAATACGGGACACAAAGCCTCTTTGCCACCATAGATAAATCAGGTGAATTTGCCTTTGCCTGCTACTACCAAAAAGCACTTCATGAGATTGGACTCTCAAAACGTAAACGTATCATTAATTTAGGCATTAATCGTGGAGATGAGTTTGTACTTATCCAAGAGCTCTTAAGTAGTGAAGCATTTAATGCAAAAGAGTTCGTAGGTATCGACTACTCCCCTAGTGCTATAAAGTCTGCCAAAAAGCGTTTTAAAACATACAGCAATATCAATCTCTATACCCATGATATCAATGCACTTGATGCACTCAAGCTTGGTCGTTTTGATCTACTTATCACCATTGCAACCTTGCAAAGTGTCTCCTCAAACTTTAAAAAGCTCTTTATGGATTTGGTGCAAAAACTATTAAATAAAGAAGATAGTGCTATCATTATAGGCTTTCCCAACTCTCGCTGGATCGATGGAGAACTCATCTATGGAGCAAAAGTCCCCCACTACAACTCCTCCGAACTCTCCACCATCATCAAAGATATCTACTTTTGCAAAAAGTATCTGCAACAGCATAAATATCGAGTGAGAGTGATTGGCAAAGAGTACCTCTTTTTGATAGCAACCCAAATAGGCATCAAAGCTTAATAACCTCAATCCTATCGGTAGCATCTTGCAAGATAAAGTGTTCTCCTTGAGCGATTTGATCTAGTGTTACTACCCTACCCTCTTTGCTAATCTCTGCCCATCCGCTTTTAAATTTATTTTTGGGATTAAGTGCCTCTAGGCGATGGTTTATCCCCTCTAGCTTTTGCACCTGCTGAGCAACTTTAAAGATGATATTGTGTTTGAGTTGCGTTTTGATCTTGGGCAGTTCAAGAGCCTTTTGTTGAAGTTTGTTGCTGATGGTTTGGCGATATTGTCTCCTCAAAGCTTCAAACTCTCGCTCATATTGTAGTAGTTGATTGGAGATGGAGAGGCGTTGAAACTCTTTGAGCAATGACTCTACACTTTTGGACTTTGCATAGAGAATTTGGCTGTAGGCTCGCTTGTATCGATCTTGCAGTTCACCTAGCATATAGAGCAGCTCATTTTGATCGGGCAGTACCATTTCGATAGCGGCACTTGGCGTGGGTGCTCGCAAGTCGGCTACAAAATCACTAATGACTACATCGACCTCATGCCCTACTGCACTCACGACAGGTGTATTCATGGCAAAAATAGCATCAGCAACCATCTCTTCATTAAATGCCCAGAGGTCTTCAATGCTCCCTCCTCCCCTTCCTGTAATGACCACATCGACATTGAGGGTGTCTGCATATTTAAGAGCCCGTGCTATCTGCAAAGGAGCCATCTCACCTTGCACCAATGTATCGATAATCGTCACCTCAACGGCTCGAAAGCGTTTTTCAATAATCTTAAGCATATCGTGCAAAGCGGCAGAGTTTTTGGCAGTTACCAATGCAATGGAGCTAATATATTTGGGAATTGGTTTTTTATGTGATGGATTAAAATAACCTTTGGCTTGCAGTCGTTTTTTGAGCTGTTCAAAAGCAAGAGCCAATGCCCCCTGCCCTGAGGGCTCAATTCTATTGGCATAGAGCTGATACTCCCCTCGTGGTGTATAGACTCCCACCTTCCCCTCGATGATGATCTTAGCCCCTTGTTCCAATCGAAACTTGGTACGAGCCACATTTGAGCGAAACATCACACACTTCATGGTTGAGTTGCTATCTTTAATAGTAAAATAGAGATGCCCACTCGTATGGTAGGTAAAAGAGCTCACCTCCCCCTCAACCAATATATTACCAAAAGTGGTTTCAAGTAGGGATTTAATCTGCTCATTGAGGGCAGATACGGTTAGGGCTTTCATGGTTTGGGACTCCTTCTAATTTATAGTATTGTAAATGGTATTAAATTATCTTAACTCTATTTTTTGCCAAAGTTATTCCAATAATCTTTAGATGCATTGTCTAAATCTTCAAATAAAAGAGGAGTACCATCCTCTAACTTTAATTCAGCTGTATCATATCGTGTTTTAATAGAACCGCATATATCATATATATGTAGATAATCATCTATTTCATCACATGAAAGAGCCATTAATTTTGGAGAAATATTATTTAGTTCTTCTAGGTTATTAAATATTTCAACTTTTTCTTTTGTCCATTGTCTTTCATATTCAAACAATGTACAATTTTTTAAAATCACAATAATATGATCAAAGTTCCCTTTTAATCTATTTGCTAGATACTTGATTTTAATTTTTATTCTTATATCACTTAGGATACTACCTTCTATTTTAACTAATTCACCATCATGTAGTATATTCCATATTTGATAATCTTCTTTCATTTATTCATCCCAAATTAACCATTATTCTTTCATATATAATGAATTATATTGTAACCTATTTATAGTTAATGCTTCGAGAAAATGAGTTGATTAGGGTATAATAGAATAAAAAGCTTGGAGGAGACTATGTCGCTCAATGATATTCATACAATGTCTGTTGAAGAGAGGCTCTATTTGATGGAGCAGTTATGGGATAGTTTCAAGCCTCATGTTGAAGAGTTTCCTTCCCCCAAATGGCATCAAGAGGAGCTAGAGAAACGGCAAAAAGCCTATAAAGAGGGCAAAGTTAAAACAATCTCTTTTGAACAACTCAAAGCTTCTCTAAATGAAGGAGTATAGACTCTCCATTACGGAGTTGGCTCAGCAAGATTTGCATCTAGCCAAAGCATTTTATAATGATCAAGCACCTAACTTAGGACAATTTTTTGTTGATGCTCTTTTAGTTGATTTAGAATCTCTACAATTTTATGCAGGTATTCATCTTAAAGAGTATGATTTCTACCGTATGTTAGCCAAACGCTTTCCCTATGCTATCTATTACGATATAGAAAATGATACAGCAGTCATTCATGCTGTCTTGGATACTCGACAAAACCCTCTGATAACAAAAGAACGATTAAACTCAATTGATTGATCGTGAGTTTTTTACTCGTTACGAAGCTCCTGCTTCGTGATGCATATTGGTAGTATAGGATTTAATAAAGATTTCAAACTCCAATAGAGCATTCCAAAGCTGGAGCTTTGGAACGAGCCAATGCAATGGAGCTAATATATTTGGGAATTGGTTTTTTATGTGTGGGATCAAAATAGCCTTTGGCTTGCAATCGTTTTTTGAGCTGTTCAAAGGCTAGAGCCAATGCCCCCTGCCCTGAGGGTTCGATACGAGTAGCATAGAGTTGATACTCCCCTCGTGATGTATAGACTCCCACCTTCCCTTCAATGATGATCTTAGCCCCCTGCTCCAATCGAAACTTGGTACGAGCCACATTTGAGCGAAACATCACACACTTCATCGTTGAACTGCTATCTTTGATAGTAAAGTAGAGGTGTCCACTCGTATGGTAGGTAAAAGAGCTCACCTCCCCCTCAACCAATATATTACCAAAGGTGGTTTCAAGTAGGGATTTAATCTGCTCATTTAGGGCGGATACGCTAAGGGCTTTCATTTTTACTGACTCCTTGTGGTTTGATCTGTTTGAATTTTTGTTACTCTATATCACTGCTTAACTTCTCTAAAAAGTTATCAATTTTTTCTTCATTTGGGTTTTTACACAAATGTAAATATTTTAGTTCTTTATTGATATTAAAATGGTAAACATTATTATAATTAAATTGTTTTTGTTTTTATAGGTATTGACTATGGTATATTCAATATTATGAATAGTATTCCATATAAAGGGATCGTATTTTAATCTACTTTCTCTTTTAATCGCATCTCTCATACAGTCCCATATAAACCATCTTTTTTCAGTGGCAATTGCTCCATCTTGAATAACATAAGCATTTAAAATATTTTGAGTCTCTTGGGCATAGGCTAAAACTAATTTCTGCTCTACCTTATTGGGGAAAAGTAATTTTAATTGCGTTGTTATATTCTTATAACTATCGTTTATTGCATGAGGACTGATATTTTGATAAATTGATGGTGCAAAATAGTTTCTCATATAAAAATAAACCCACGCATCACTTAATACAAAATGGAAAAATAGTCTAAGCGTAACCAAAGATGCAAAAATATAACCCATTATTACTTGTTTGTTTTTTCTTTCTTTAGTAACAACTCTAACAGGATACCACAACATAATAAAAATCAAAATTCCTAATGATGGTAAATCCAATATCAATAGAAGAATCGCCCTTGTCCAGTATCCATCACCAGAGAATGTCCAATAAGTACTTTTACCCGCTTCATAAAGTGAAAACAGAGGTGTCAAAAAAAGTAAGAAAGCAATAGTAAATACTATAAAATGCCATCTTTTTTTAATAGCTAAAATCAACAACAATATTATAGAAATCAAACTCAATATTATTGCTTGAAACAATTTTAGCCCTTGTCATCTAATATTTTTATTGTTTACTCGTCACGAGGCTCCTGCTTCGTGATGCATATTGCTAGTATAGGATTTAATAAAGGTTTCAAACTCCAATAGAGCATTCCAAAGCTGGAGCTTTGGAACGAGCCAACTCAATTGATGTGTAAGTTATTTAAAACCCACCACTAAAATCCATCCCAAAACTCATATTTCCAAAGTTGGGATCCATGTATCCATATTGTGCTGAAATTCCTCGCAAGTTCATAATATCCATCTTAGGGTCAATCCCTTGAGGGCATGCAATGGTACACTCACCGCACAGGGTACAATCCCACACGCCACTGCTTTGGATACTGTCGATAGCCTCTTTGGGATTGGATTCTCGCTTATCTTCGACATAACGGTAAACCCGTGTGAGGGCAAAGGGGCCTAAAAAGTTTTGATTGACCGCCATCACAGGGCAGGATGAGAAACACGATGAGCAAAGGATACAGTCACTTTGAACCTCTACTCTTTTTTCCTCTGCAATGGTAATATCTCCCTTTTGATAAGCGTTTAAATAGGCTTTGGCTCGCATAAGAGAATCCAATGAATGCGACTTATCGACTACCAAATCACGCTTAACTTCATGGTAGTTGAGTGGCTCTATCACGTCCCCATCTTGCACCTTGTAGCTACACGCCAACTGCTCTTTGCCGTTAACGCGTACAGAACACGTCCCACAGATCCCCGATTTACATCCTGATTTAAAGGTAAGCGAAGGATCACGTGTGGCTTTGATGCGGTTGAGTACAGCTAGTAGCGTCAAACCCTGCTCTTCAATGGTGTACTCCATATCAATATGTTGCGGCTCTTTAAATCGATCAAATCGTTTAATGGTTATCTTCATCTTTTTACCTAATAAACCCTCTACTGCTCTCGTGAGGTCAGGTAGATTGCAATAGCTTGAAGCTTTTTGCCTTTGATCTCTCCACACAATTTGTTTTGTGCAATATAGCTCTTGGCATCGGCAACACTTGCAAACTTCTCGCTTGTAGGTTTACAAAACTTCTCATAAGCTTTTTGACCATGTTTTGCCATCATCATTCGCTTGTTTTTCATCATCTCATTGGCTTTGTCTGCTCCTTTGGTAGCAATTTTCAGAGCCTCTTTGTAGCTTTTGACCTCTCCACCAAACTCTTTTGCAAATGCCTCAGCAGCAGTTTTGGTTGCAAAAGCATACTTGCTTACCATGCTCATCGTACCCTTTTTATTTGAACCTACCACATAAAATGCTTTGGTAGCATCAATAAATTTTAATGACGTAACATCAACCACTTTAACGTCACTTATCTCACTTTTATGTTTACTGATATCATTGGCTAGACAGTGGATAGAGCAGTACTGCTTGGTGTGACCTTTGTGCGTAGCAGCGTGATTGGTCTTGTAAAACATTGGCAACGTCATACCACACAACGGACAATATAGAGCGTTTTTACCGTTTTGTAGAATTTGAGCTTTAGATGGATCGACACTTTGAAACATCTTCATCATCTTTGGCTTTGTAACCTCTGTAGCCTCACCTGCAGGATCTCCCATAGCCCATACAATACTACTCACAGCAAATAAAAAAAGTACAATTTTTTTCATCTTTTCTCCTCGTATAATAAATTTTGTAGATTGTAGCCAATTCTAGCTTGTAAGATTCTTCTTCTATCCATTAGTTCTTTTGGATACATTTTACCTACATCCTCTCCTTCAACCCATCAATACTCTCTTGATTTGCTTTCACCTTCCACTGGACATCCTCTAGCCCAAACTCACGTTCGATATGGCTGATCTCTAGCTGCTTTAGATGGTAGAGTATCTGATCGACTTGGTTGTAGGGGGTGGTGAAGCGGTATTCGATTTGTTTTTGGTAGATTTCGAGTGGGGCGATGGCGATGACCTCTTTGGCTGCGTTGCCATAGGCTCTTACCATTCCACCCGTACCCAAACGAATACCACCAAAATATCGCACCGTAAGCAAGGCTACATTGATAAGCTCATTACCACGCAAGACATTGAGCGTAGGCACTCCTGCACACCCTTTGGGTTCACCATCATCGGTGCTGTTTTCGACGACTTGTTCAAAGGCATTTAGCTCACGGGTGGCATAGACAATATGATTGGCTTTGGGGTTCTCTTTTTTGAGCTGGGCCTGTAGGGTTTTGAAATTATATATAGGCGTAAGATAGGCGATAAATTTGGAGCGGTTTACTTCGTAGGTGTGGGTGATGGTTTCATTAATGGTTTGCATATTTTTTTGCCTTTTTTACTTTTGGGTTGGCTTCTAGCATCTTTTCGATGATGCCTTCAAGCTCCATATCCTCATTGGCAGGTATCATAATCTCTTGTGTATGTCGCAAAGTTCTATCGGTGTAGTAATAGACCAAATAGATACCGTAAAATGGCTCTTTGATGATTTTGATTTTGCTTAATCCCGAGAGTAAAAAATCCCAATTGTGAAAATATCCATTGATATAGGCATACTTAGCACCAATCAGTATCTTGCCATCACCCTCTCTATTGCTTTTGCGGTAGTAGTAGGGCATACCAAAGGCAAAGAGCGATAAAAAAGCGATAAATCCAAGCATGGCTAAAAACATCGGCATCTTTGCATCATCCTCAATGACTGCAATAAAGATACCAAAGATAAGCACAAACATTACTACCATGACCGTAAAGATGGCTTTGTTTTTGGCTTTTTGGGATTCAAATAGATACTCAACATAAAGCTCCTTTTGTTTAGAATCAAGTTGCCAAAAGGCTAGAAGGTTTTTGCCAGATATAAGGCTTTGAAGCTTTTTGGAACGAGAGTGAAACATCCACGCAATAAGTAGAGAAGAGAAGAACCCCATCAATCCAAGCATTGTCAAAGCAAAAGCCTTTTCAAACATCTCTATCCCCAAAAAAGGCAAAAATATAATAACAAATGAGATACATGCAGCATATAAAAAGCGTTTGGTAATAATATTTTGAGAGTTTTCAAGTGTGATGTTTTTATTGATAGAGGTTATGGTCTCATCAATATTAACACTTTCAATCTTTGTACCGCAATTTTGACAAAACTTTGCACCCACTTCAAGTCTGCTTTTGCAATTTGTACAATCATCCATTGGTTACACCTTTAACTTATAGTTTCTAAATTATAGAGTTTTTTTGGTTAAAGGAATGTTATTGTTTAACGTACAGGACAATCCACACAAATATTTGCTTCATCTTCATCAACCCTTTGGGCGATAAAGTTAGCAAAGAGTTCACTATCATTAAAGCATTTTGCCACTACAAAATCTTCATAGCCTATCTTATCGGCTATCTCACGGGTCTCAATATCAAGTTCAAATACTGTCTCAGAGTTATCGGTTGTAAAGGCGATGGGGTAGATAAGGACTTTAAGATTTTTGGGATTACGAATAGTAGTATCAAGGGCAGGTTCAAGCCACCTACCACCCCCTACTTTAGATTGATAGACAAGCTTTATATCTCTAAATGCCACTCCCTTTTGAGCCAAGTAGAGTTTAAGTGCAGAGAAGTTGGCTTGTATTTGCTTCTCATAGACATCACCACTTCGAGCGATACTTAGAGGGAGTCCATGGGCTGAAACAATTAGGTCATATTGAGTACTATCGCGCTCACCCAATGCCTCAATAATCTTTTCAAAACTCGCTTCAATGTAACGGCTATCATCGTAGTAGTTACACAACACTTTAAGCTTTGGTTCATACTCCATGGAGCTTAGATGCTCTTGTATCTCTTCGACTGAAGAGATTGTCGTCGTAGTCGAACATTGAGGATACATAGGAAAGAGTATTAGCTCCTCTACTCCTTGTGCTTTGCACTCTTTGAGGGCATCAATTGCAAAGGGAGGCACATAACGCATCGCCATAAAGATTGGCATATCTAGCTTGGTTTGGAGTTTGTTGATTAGTTCTTGGGTCAATCCCGTCAATGGAGATTTGCCCCCTAGAAACGCATTAAAGTTCTCTTTGACTTCATTTTTTCGTTTTTTGATAATAATACTGCCTACGAGCTTTCGCATCAAAGGGTTCATAGGTAAGATGTATTTATCAGCAAACATATTACGCAAAAAAAGCTCTACTTCATCTATATTGTTAGGTCCTCCCATATTGAGTAGCAGCAATGCTCTCTTAGACATAAGTATCCTTTAATAGTTTTTGAGCAAAAAAGCTCTCTACCAAGGCTCTCATCTCGCTTGGGTCTGTGATATTGTTTACACTATCTCTAAAGGCAGAGGCCCCTTGGTATCCTGCTTTGGAGTAGGTATGGAGGTGTTTACGAAAAATCACCGCTCCATACTCACCATAAAACTTTATCATCTGGTCAAAATGTTCTAAGACTACATCATGGATAAGCTTAGAACTCACATCTTCGATGCCCTCTTTCATCTGATGAAAAATCCAAGGGCTTCCAATTGCCCCACGACCTACCATGATACCATCAGCTCCCGTATATTCTTTGACCCATTTTGCCTTGGCAGGAGTATTGATATCTCCATTGGCGATGACAGGAATGCTTAAGACCTCTTTAATCTCTTTGATGGCATCATAATCCACAGGAGCTTTGTATTTGCCACTACGTGTACGCCCATGCACGGCGATAAAATCGGCTCCTGCTTCTTGGCACACTTTTGCAATCTCAACATGGTTTTTCTCATCAAAGCCTAGACGGATTTTGACTGACGTATAATCTTTGTTGGAGTATTTTTTAATCGTCTCAATTGCCTTTGCCATTTGAGGTAAATCTCGCAATAGTGAACTACCTGAGAGGTTATTAACCACTTTGGGCACAGGGCATCCACAATTAAGGTCAATACAATCAATCCCATCATATTCGTTGAGTATCTCCACGGCAGAACGTAATACCTCAGGATTAGAACCAGCTAGTTGCACTGAATAGGGAGTCTCTAGGGGTGATTTTTCTATCATTTTAAGAGTTTTTTTACTGTGAAAGGCAAGTGCGTTGGCACTAATCATCTCGCTCACGGTCAAGTCTGCACCAAACTTCTTGACTACAGAACGCAATGGAAGGTCAGAGTAGCTCGCCAGAGGAGCGAGTACATAGAGAGTTTTGGAAAAGTCTATTGGCATTAATTACAAACTCTATCTTTATCTATAAAGTCTTCAAGTTTAAAGTGAAAGTTGTGACGCTTAAGCTCAAGTAAAGCACGATATTTTGTAAATTCATCATCACGTTGCTCTTCTAAGAAATCATTAGCATCTTCAATCTTCTCATACTCAAAAAGCATACAGACATAGGCATCTTCTGCTTGAGAATCTTCTTTTCTAAAAAGATCAAACAGGGTGATATTGACATTGGGGGCAAACTTCTTCATGGTTGTTTGTGAAAGTCGCATATAATCTTCACACTCAAAGTTCATCTGTTGCACATACTTTTGTGCCATCTCTTCATTCAAACCAATCTTTTCACCCTTATCAACACGATCTAGCATAGCATAGAAGTTCTCTCTACTTAACATGGAGATATACTTAAGTGCATCATCAAAGGTCGCTTGAGAGAAATATAAATTAAGTGCCGTATCGACAATCTTTTTATCGTAGCTCTCTTTAGCACGTAGAACACTCTCTACAAACTCACTTGAGCTGTGCAGTCTATTAATGTCATTTTGGATCACAAGAGGATTTTTATTTGACAAGGAGTTTTTAATCTTCTTATCTTTGATCTCAACATATTTTCCGTTATTAATATCTCTAACAATCTCTAAAGCTCGTACAAAACGATCATCAAGCCCTTCAGCTGAAGCATCTACATCAATATGACAAGCATCAAGAATCGCTGCACCATCTTTCATTTCGCTTTTAAGATATCTGTGTTTTTTAGGCTCTTTTAGGATCGACCAATAGAGAGCATCTTTAAGTGTCTCGGTATCTCTCACCCATCTTTTGAGTTTTAAATGGTTTTTCAAACCATAATACATCATATGAGCTACAGAAGCAATCAACAATACTATCATAGGGACAACTACCCAAATAGCCACAGGATAATCCAGTGGAAGACCAAAAAGATTGGTAGCGTAGTTACTTGGGTTAATATAGTGTGCAAAAGCACCAATAATTACAATTAATGTCAATGCAGCAACGGTATATAGCGTTATCCTCATACTTTTATCCTCACTCTCTATTTTTTATTTTTCTCATTAATCTCACGACATGTTATACAAAAACGTGCAAAATTTTTCACCTCTAGCCTCTCTACTCCTATTGGCTCTTCACACATCTCACAAATACCGTAAGAGTTATTCTTTATTTTACCTAAAGAAAGTTCAATTTCTCTTAATTCTCTACTTTGTTGCTCTAAAATAGCACTGTCAACAGCTGTCTCAACAGATGCTGCTGCGTAGTCTCCCTCATCATTAAGTTCAGAGTTGCGTACATCATTAATATCTCTTTGAGTCTCTTCAAGGTTTCTAAGAATCTTGGCTTTTTTTGCTAATAACTTATCTTCGAAATGGTTTAACTGCTCTTGTGTCAGCATGGTTTCTCCTACTTTAATTATTATTTATGATAAGGGTGGTTATGGATGATACTATAGCCTCTAAATATCTGCTCCATCAAAACGACTTTTACAAGTTTATGTGACATTGTAATAGCACCTAAAGATAATTTTTTGTCACAACTATCTAAAAAGCTTTTTTCAAATCCATACGCTCCACCGATAAAAAAGTTGATGCTCATTTTATCTCGCATCAAATCAGCAAATTGCTGCGAATCAACAACTTTGCTTGCTGGGTCAAGTGCGATATTGTATCCACTCTTAAGATACCCCGCTAGAGCTGTTGAATAGCTTTTTTGTGCTTCTGATGGTGAGTCATCATGAGCTTTGGCAATATTTTTATCAAAGACCTCTATCACCTCAACCTCTGCAAATCGTTTGATCATCTTTTTATAGTGCTCAATTAATGGCGTATAAAGATTCTCTTTGGATCGCTTATCAACGATAATAATATTTATTTTCATTATTTTTTACTTTATAAACCCTTGTCTGATAATTATCAGGCTATAAGATTTTTGTCAGAGGCATTATAGATAAAAAGAGTATAAAAACCGTTTAATTCCTCAATATTTCTTGTTTTGTTAATAACTTTTTGTTAGAATGATAGTTAGAATTATATTATAAATAAGGAAAAATTATGAAAAAGATATTAATTGCTCTATTGCTTATCATTATAGCAGCAGGTGGTTTTTTCTTCTATATGTCAATTGATCAATACGATAAATCTCAATACAGTGCATCAACGTCAAAAGGATTTGAACGCGGTTCGTTTATGAAATTTAAACTCCCTAACCCTTCAGATAAAGATGTTTTTTTAGACAGTAGCATTCTTAAACTGATTGTTGTCTTTGAAAAAGAGCAGGGACATATGTTTACTGAGTATCTTGCATCCAAACCAAAAGATTTTATGAAATCAAAATACGCTATGCTTGTAATTGATATTACCAAAATTCCTGTTGCCATTCGCAACACTTTTGTTTTACCTACTCTACGAAGCAATAGTTATCCTACCGCTCTTATTCCAAACGATACCCTTGCCAATGTCTTTAGAGACCCTGCAAATGGTGATAAGATTCATATTATTTCCCTGATTAATAATAGAGTTTTAGGTATTGAGTTTGCTTCCACAAAAGAGGAGCTTGATAAGATACTAAAATAGTATCAGAAAGTTCTAAGGCACAGCTATAAGCCGGGTTCTGTCTTGGATAGTTATTTATCTAGGAGCTATGTTGCCATAGCCCTCAAGCGAAGTACTATAAAGCGTGAGACTTTTACCGTGTACTTCTTGCTACAGACAGGGTTTACCTAGCTGCCCATGTTACCATCGGCACTGGTAGGCTCTTACCCTACCCTTTCACCCTTACCTTCCAAACAAAGTTTAAAAGGTGGTCTACTCTCTGTTGCACTTGCCCTCAGATTACTCTGGCCATCGGTTAGATGGAGTCTTGTCTCACATGTAGCCCGGACTTTCCTCTCGCAAAATTTCCTATAGTAGAAAATTCTACCAGCAACTACCCACTGTACCTTAGAGTGGAATTATAGCATAGAGCCCAAAGCTTAGAGCTTAGAGGGCTTCTAAATTGATACTTAAATCGAAATCTCTTTAATATCCGCAATCGTTTTAAAGCTCTTATAAATCGAAGCTACGGTATTGAGACGATTGATTTTAATCGCCTCATCCTCTACATTGACCATTACATCATCAAAGTATCTATCTAATGCCTCTTTTAAAGAGAAAAGAGCATTAAGCTCATCACTATAGCTATCATACTTTTTATTGATCACTTTATTGTACTCATTATAGAGTGCCACTTCAGCCTCATTATTAAAGAGAGTGGTATCTATTGATAGATGAACATTAAGATCAACATCTTTAGAGATATTAGCCACCCGCTTAAAGGTCGAGAAACGTTCATCAAAGCTATCTTGTGCTACGATCACATCAAGTGCATCAATCTTTTTGAATATCTCATTGATATCCATCTCACCCGATGCAAGTACCGCATTGATCAATGATGGATTAACCTTACTAAGCTTATTAACACGCTCTAAAATAAACTCTTTGAGTGCATCGGTATCAAACTGAGCATACCCCTCTTTGAGAATATCGATAATATCATCAAGGTTAAAGGGTAGATCATACTCAGTAACAATTCGTATAATCCCATTTACCGCTCGACGCAAAGCAAAAGGATCTTTTGAACCTGTAGGAATCTTGCCCACCGAAAAGAGACCAATAAGCGTATCAAGCTTGATAGAGATTGCAATGATAGAGGCAAAGATAGAACTTGGGAGCTGCGCCCCATCTCCTACAGGCATATACTGCTCTTTAATAGCGTTGTAGACGAGTGGGTCTTCATTTGCAGCTTTTGCATAGTAGTACCCCATCAATCCTTGAAGCTCCGTAAACTCATAGACCATCTCACTCATAAGGTCAGCTTTAGATAGATAGACCGCACGGTTGATAAGCTTGGCAAGTTGGGTATTGTCTTTGCCTGTGACCTCTTGAAGTGTTTTGGTGTAGATATGCAGCAGTCTTAATGCGATATTGGCTTCTCGTTCAATCTTATCTTTGAGACTTCCCAATCCATCCATAAATTGAATCTTCTCCAACCCATCAGTTGATAGACCAGCTCGTAAATCATTATAATAAAAGAACATACCATCGGCTAGTCGTGGCTTAAGTACTCTCTCATTTCCTGCCACCACTTTGGCGAAGTTGTCGGTTTTGGCATTACTTACCACTATAAACCTATTGGTTAATGCTCCGTTCTTAAAGACAGCAAAATATCGTTGGTGCTCTTTCATGGAGGTGATGATTACCTCAGGTGGCAACTCTAAAAAACTCTCATCAAAGCTACCAATGAGTGCAGTAGGGTTTTCGGTAATCGCTACCACCTCATTAAGGAGGGCTTGATCACGTTCAATCAATATATTATGCTCTGATTCAATGGCATCAAACTGCTCACGGATCAGAGCCTTTCGCTCCTCTGGGTTGAGGATAACTGCTCCCTCTTTGAGTATATCGTAGTAGTCGTTGATGGAGGCAACTAGCTTTGGTTCAAAATCTACCATTCTGTGAATATAGGTTAGATTAGAGCTCTCTACTCCATAGAGCGAAGCAGGGACGACATCATCCCCAAGACGTACTTGTAACCATCGTAAAGGTCGAATAAACTCCTCGCTTCTACTCCCCCATCGCATCATCTTACCAAAGCTCATTGAGCCTAACCACTGCTCAAGCATCTCTTGAAGCAAAGTGGCTGTCTCTTTGCCCTCAATCTCTTTTTTGTAATAGAGTATCTCTTTGTTGCCTTTGGTGGTTCGTCCAAGCTGTTCTACCTCGACCCCACACTTTTTGGTAAATCCTAAAGTTGCCTTGGTTGGCTCATCATCCTTAAAGGCAATTTGCAGTGGTGGACCAAAGAACTCCACAACACTGTCCTCTTGTTTGGTATTGATAGCGGTGTGAACCAAGACCAGTCGTCTAGGAGTATAGAGAAATTTAAACTCGCTTGAGAGTGAGAACTCCTTTAAGATATCACCCCAGCTTTTTTCGATCTGTTTGATAATCTTTAAAAGTGGAATAGCAGGAAGCTCCTCTACTCCAATCTCAATTAATAGTGGCTTTTGCATACAGTTTCTATCCTAAGTATAATGAATTAATTGCCTAAGATTTTAGCTAAAAATTGGTAAGTAGAGGGTTAAATGTGACTCTTTGGGTTTAAAGTAGTTTAAGATTTGAAGATCTTTGCATTTTATGTTATAATCAATTCAAATAATACAAAGGTCTAAAGATGCGTGAGTACAAAGATTTGATAGCTGTTTTACTTGCTATTTTAACCCTAATTGTTATTGGTGCTCTTTTTAGTCCTACATTTGAAGAGCAAAAGAGCTTTTGGATGTTGCTTATAAACATTGTGGTCCTACTCTTTGCCTTTGGATTGCTTGCTACTCTAGCCTATATTGGATTTAAAAGTTTTGCACTCTATGGTGCAGTAGTAGTTGCCATTGTAATGGTAATGTTTGGACTCTATTGGGTGATGACGATTGTGGGTATGACCTATCTTATATGGGGCTTTATCTTTGGATTTGAAGCTTTACTCGTCGCCTACAGGGTCAAAAGTGCTGAAGAGTGGTTTAAAGATCGTTACACGTATGAGAGTTTTTATAGAGAGTATAGGATATTTTATCCTATGATTATGGTGGTCTATACGATAGTAGAAGTACTGCCCTGCCTTTTAGGCTTTGAGAAACCCAAACGATTTGAAGCCAATGTTATTGTTAAACGTATGCAAGAGATACTTAAATAGTTTCGATCTACTTTTTACTCTTTTTAGATTTTTTTTTGGGTTTACTTATCGCCTCTTCAAGAGTAGACTCCTCTTCAATAATCTCTGCTTCTTCTTTACTAAATCGTCCAATAATTTTGGTAATAACTACAGAGACTACAAGTACCAATACAAAAAGCAATAAATTTGTAACGAGTTCATTGATACTAAAGGTCATTTAATCTTATCCAAGGCTTTATCTTCAAGACGGTAGATATTTTGGCAAAGCTTTGCCATCTCTTCATCATGGGTCACAAGCACTAGCCCTGCTTCATTTTGTTTTACGTAATCAAGCAGTACACCCATGACCAATTTAGCAGTGGCTTTGTCAAGATTCCCTGTAGGCTCATCAGCAAAAATAATCTTGGGCTTTTTATTTAGTACCCTTGCAATGGATACACGCTGTTGCTGTCCACCAGAGAGATCAGATATTTTTTGATCAATCACCTCTTTGATTTGTAACTTTTCAAGCAATTGAGGATCTAGATTTTGATTGGAGAGCAGTGTTGCTATAGTAATATTTTCACTACCACTCATACCCTTAAAGAGATAGTGTAACTGAAAAACCATCCCTATCTCATACCTACGGATATAGGCTACCTCTTTGTCACTTAAATTATAAATATCTTTATCAAAAAGTTTAACGGTTCCACCTTGAGGAGGTAAAAAAGAGGATAAATTGTATAACAGTGTAGATTTACCGCTACCACTACGACCTAAAATAGCAATCGACTGCGATGAATGAAGAGAGAAATCTATATTGGTATACAATTGATAATCAAAAGCGTGGGCTAAATTGTGAGCTTGAATAAGATGGGGCATATAAAATCTTTTGGGTTTGTAGGGTGCATTTCAATGCACCTTATATTTGGTGCAATAAATTGCACCCTACAAAGAAGAGAGACGATTACGCCATCTGCTTTGCAACTTCTGCTGCAAAATCTTCCTCTTCTACTTCGATACCTTCACCTACTTCAAGACGGATGAAATCTACAATTTCAGCAGTTCCTCCAGCCTTTTTAGCTTGTTGTTCTACATACTGAGCTACAGTTAAGCTGTCATCCATAACAAACTTTTGATCTAAAAGAGCAAGCTCTTGATCCAATGTTGTGTTATCAGCGATAAATCGCTCTAATTTACCCGGTACGATTCTATCCCAAATCTTCTCTGGCTTACCTTCAGCTTTAAGTTCTGCTTCAATATCAGCTTTTGCTTTTGCCATGACATCTTCGCTAAGTTGAGCCATAGAGATATAAGTAGGAACATTTTTAAGAGGCTTTCCAAGACGTGCTAACTCTTCGTTCTCTTTCTCAATCGTTACAATTCTACCTGTTAGCTCACTTGCGATAAACTCAGCATCAAAGTCTTTGTAGCTTAGTGTCTTTGGAGCCATTGCAGAGATATGCATTGCAATGTTTTTAAGATCACCTTTGATAGCATCTGCTGTTGCTTGAGAGTCACATTTAGCAGCTAAGATTACACCAATTTGACCGTTTGCATGGAGGTAACCATTAATTGCAACTGCATCACCACCCTCAATTTGAGCTGTTCTTCTTACGACAAGGTTCTCACCAATTGTAGCAATTTGAAGTGACATATACTCACTAAATGCTTGACCGTTGATCTCAGAAGCGTTAAGTGCATCTGCATTGGCAAAGTTATTGTTGTAGCTATGCTCAACTACTTCAGAAACTACCGTTTTAAACTTATCGTTTTGAGCAACAAAGTCTGTCTGAGAGTTTACCTCAACAAGTACAGCTTTGTGTGCTTCAACTTTGAGTCCAATAGTTCCCTCTGCTGCTACCTTACCCGCTTTTTTAGCTGCTGCACCAAGACCTTTTTCTCTTAGCCATGCAACTGCTGCGTCCATATCACCATCAGACTCAGCCAATGCCTTTTTACAGTCCATCATACCTGCATCGGTCATCTCTCTAAGTTTTTTGATATCTTTTGGTCCAAAGTTTGCCATGCTTACGCCTCCTTAGTCTCTGTTGCTTGGGTAGCTTCCTCAGCAACAGCTTGGGCTACAACCTCTTTTACCTCTTCTTGGCTTGCTACTTCCTCTTCTACAGGCTCTTCTACTGAAGCACGACCCTCAATAATTGCCTCTGCCATCTCTCTACAGAAAAGGTGGATTGAACGGATTGCATCATCGTTTCCTGGAATTGGATAATCTACAACATCAGGATCACAGTTTGTATCAAGTGGTGCAACTACTTTCATTCCCAATCTTCTAGCCTCTTTAACTGCGATGTGCTCTTTAACAGCATCAACAACAAACATAATTTCTGGAAGCTTCTTCATGTTTCTAAAACCTTCAAGATAAGAGTTAAGCTTCTCTTTCTTTCTTCTTAGCATTAACGCTTCTTTCTTTGTAAGAAGGTTAATCTGACCGCTCTCTTCCATCTGCTCAATTACTTCAAGTTTTCTGATTGATTTTTTGATTGTTGGGTAGTTTGTCAACATCCCACCTAACCATCTTGTTGAAACATAAGGCATACCGCATCGCTCTGCTTGCTCTTTTACAGCATTTCTAGCTTGCTTTTTTGTACCCACAAAAAGTACTGTTTTACCCTCTGCTGCTGCGTCTCTTACTACATTGTATGTGTATTTAAAGTATCTTAAAGTCTTTTGTAAGTCAATAATATAGATATTTTTTCTCTCACCAAAGATGAATTTCTTCATTTTTGGATTCCATCTTCTTGTTTGGTGCCCGAAGTGTACACCACACTCGAGTAAGTCTTTCATTGTTACCATTTTAATCTCCTTGGTATAAATTATATTTTAGGGTTATCCCTATTGATTTGGTTTACTCCGCAGTAGCCATCAACGACACAAATGCCGCAACCAGTCAAGGATTAACTACCTGAGTATTTTTCTATTTTACAAAATAGGCTAATATTATACAAAAAAAGAGTTTAATACTCTTTGAATTTTTGATATTTTATACATTATCTTTGGGAAACTATTACAAGTAGTAAGAGTTTATCGCTCAATCTTATATATCAACGCTCTTTTGAATCTTTGAAATATGATTACTGACTTTTTCAATAATCGTTTCGAGTTTATGCTGCATCTGAAAGATTTGGTTTAAAATATCCATGGTTGTCTCTTCAACCTCCTCACACTCTTGATCTATCTCATCATGTATCTTTTGCAGTTGAAGCCACTGGGGTTTTGTAATAATACTAAGATTCTCAAGCTCTTTGATACTCTCTTGTAGAGAATTATCACTCTTGATCTGTTCATACTGCACGATCGAAGCAAAAAGCTTCATATGCATACAATCATAGAGTTTTGAAAAACGGTAGATAATTTGATCACTGTAGGCTCGATATTGAGGATTAGTAAGTATCTCTTGATAACTATAGGCACTCAATGGAAACTCAATAATTTTTGAGAGTTCACTAATGCCATCTTGCATCTGCACAAAATGTTTTAGACTCTCCGCTAAATGGTGCTCTACCTTCTGTTTATCAATCAGTCTCTTACTTTCCATCTTCACACCTACTCTTTTATATTTTGTTAGTAATCATACCATATAGGATATTCAAAGTAAATAAGGTACAATCTCATTATTTAATATCAAGAAAAAAGGGACCGCAATGCAAAAAAACGTAATCAAAACCACTCAAGGTGTTAATATTAACTTCTCAGGAGAGGTAGAAAAAGATAAAATCTTTAAGATGGTCGAAAACTGCTCACATGGAAAGTGTGACTGTATGAACGAAGATACTAAACGCAAAATCAAAGAGATGAAAGTTGAAGAGACAGGTGAGGGAGAAATTAAGATTGTCCTTACAGGAGATATGGATAAACAAGAGATTGATGAGGCGATTCAACGATCTAAAGTTATCTAGTTGATGCGACAACTTACTCTTTTTTTACTCCTTTTTAGCACACTCTACGCAGAGTATCTATTAAAACCAAGCTACCGTGAACGTAGTGTGCTTGACCGCTTGCCTCACAAATCGGTAGCGGACATGTACACTATCCCACAAAAACCAAGCTTTTATGCCAATCAAGTCACCCCTCTAAGCAAAAGCAAACAAGCCCAATACAATAGAGAGTACAATGCCAAATACTTTGCCCCATGGAGACTCACCAAGCTCATGATCCCACAAAAAGATTTTGGCTGGGAAGTACGATTTTTGCAACGTAAACCCATCTATACTCAAAGAGGCAAAGTTATAGAACCTGTTGTCTATAACGAGTGGCTGCGTAATGCCAACTACGAGGCTCTTAATTCCCAAAAACTCTACGCTATTACAACTACCCATACCAACCTAAAAGCTCTACCAACCGATACAAAATTTTACCGTAATCCTGACAAGGAGGGAGAGGGTATTCCCTTTGACTACAATCAAAACTCCGCTTACTATATCAATACCCCTCTTTTTATCTCACACTTTTCCAAAGACCAAGAGTGGGTGTTTGTGCAGGGAAGTTTTGCCTTTGGTTGGCTAAGAGTCAATGATATTGCTTTAGTAGATCGCAAATTTATCAAAGCCTTTGAAAATGGCAGATACGCTATGAGTATCAAAGATAACTTACGACTCTATCATCAAGACAAAGAGCTATCTTTAATAAAGCTCGGTACACTCTTCCCATATGATCGTTACGGCTACCTCTTTGCCACCAAAGGTAAAAGTGGTTATGCCAAAATCGCTCACTTTCATGTGACCGATGCCTCGATTATCGCTCAAAAACCTCTTAAGTTTACACCCAAAAACGTCGCTCGTGTCGCCAAAGAGTTTTATAATGAACCCTATGGCTGGGGTGGAGGATACGGGTGTAGAGACTGCTCTGCCACCACACGTGATTTTTTGGGAATTTTTGGGATATTCTTGCCACGCAACTCTGCCAAACAAGCAAAAAGTGGGCAGATGCTCAAAATTAAAGGCATCCCAAAAGCACAAAAAAAGGCTGCCATCATCGCCCATGCCAAACCCTTTCGCTCTTTGCTCTTTGTGCCAGGGCATATTGTACTCTATATTGGACACTATAAAAATGAACCCATTATCCTACACACCTACTGGGGTATTCGCAAAGTCGATCTAACTAAACTTATCACCGCACGCACCATCATCACCACCACCGAACCAGGTAAGGAACGCAGTGATATACGTGAAAGCTCTAAGCTCATACATACCTTGAAGTATATTGTGAATTTTTAAAAATGTTTGTTTTTTGATATAATACAGATAAAATCTATATGAGGCTCACAATGACAAAAGAAGATATTTTGCAAGCATTAAAAGCACAAAAAGCCTATATACAAAAAAAATACGCTGTTGATAAAATAGGACTTTTTGGAAGCTATGCAAAAGATACTCAAACTGAGCAAAGTGATATTGATATTTATGTAGAGTTTAAAGATAAAACCTTTCTCTCGTTCCCAAGCTCCTGCTTGGGAATGTTCTATTGAGCTTTAACATTAATGAAATTTAAAAATACCAATATAGAGTTACGAAGCAGGAGCTTCGTAACTAGAAAAAATGAATTTAAAGATATTCTAAAACACCAATGGCATTGTAGCCAATGTCAGTCACTGTACAAACCAACTGTTAATATCAAAATAGGAGAAATCACTATGACAAAAAATCAAATCATAACCTTTCTAAAAACCAATAAAGATAAGTTTGCACAACAGTATCATATTGCTAATATCACGCTCTTTGGATCGTATGCACGAGGAGAGCATCATGAGAATAGTGATATTGATTTGATTTATTCACTTCAAAAGGGTACAAAACTCTCTTTTGATAAATATTTAGAGTTTGAAGAAGAGTTAAAAAAAGCATTTGATGTGGATGTAGATTTAGTCAATGAAAAAAAGTTTAATCCTCTTATCAAAATCCAAGCACAAAAGGATTTTATCCATGTTTGATTCATCTAATATGCTTCATATCCTTACCATTTTAGAAGCTATTGAAAAGGTCTTTATCTACTCACAAGATTTTGATAATGAAGAGGATTTTTACTTGGCTAATAAACAGCTCAATTTCAATGCTACGGTTAATTTATTGATAGCCATTGGTGAAGAGAACAAAAAAATTGATAGTGGACTTAAAACCTCTGCAGCCATTAACTGGAAAAATGTATCAGCGATGAGGGATAAAATAGCACATAACTATAGAGGAGTGGATGAGAGTTTGGTTTGGAATATTATACAAGAGTATCTGCCTAAATTAAAAACTGCTTTGATTGAAGTAATACCACAAATTGAAAATCATGAGCTCTATTTAGAAGAAGCACTAAAGAGCCAATATTATGAAGATTTAGCCTATTTAAAAGAAATAAAGTTTATGTAGGTTCGATTTTATCGAACAATTAATAAAGGAACAAATTGCAAAAAAAACGAAGAGAACGAACCAAAAATTTACCTATCAGTAAAAAACTACTCAAAACAATTGGTAAGACCAATGCTGAGTTCAAACTCATTGGTGAGGGAGATAAGGTATTAGTGGGGCTTAGCGGTGGTAAGGATTCACTCACATTGATTCATGCACTCAAACATATACAACAACACGCCCCTTTTGATTTTGAATTTGAGGCGTGTACGGTCAATTACGGTATACCTGATGAGCATTATGATATATTAGAGGCTCATACCCAAGAGTATGGTATCAAACACACCGTATTTCAAACCAATATCTATGAGGTCTCCAACGATACCATTAGAGAAAACTCCTCATTTTGCAGCTACTTTTCTCGTATGCGAAGAGGAGCACTCTATAACTATGCACAAGAGAATGGTTTTAATAAGATTGCATTAGGGCATCACTTTGATGATGCAGTGGAGAGCTTTTTTATGAATATGTTTTATAATGGTTCGATGCGTTCGATGGCTCCTATCTACAAGACCGATCGTGGCTTTCACCTCATTCGCCCCCTTATCCGTACACGTGAATCTCAACTGCGAGGATTTGCTGATGATAACAGTTTGGTCACTATTGGGGATGAAGCTTGCCCTGCCATGCTCAAAAATGTCAAGATGCCCCATGCACGGGCTCATATGAAAGAGTGGCTTAGTGGAATGGAAAAAGATAATAAACGCCTCTTTAAGATGCTCGAAGCCTCTTTTAGGCATATTCATGATGATACCTTCCTTGATCCCACAAGGTGGAAACGGGATGATATATCAAGCTAAGTAGATGAAGTTTTATGTTAGAATAGTATACCGAAGAGAAAATTCAAAGGGCTTATTGTGCTAAAGTTTTGCTATCTTGAAAAGATTATTCCCTATGTCGATGAGGCATTTGAGTCGTTTTATAATATTATGCTCAAAGATACACGTTTGAGTATCTTTTTCAAAGACCAAGCCCAAATCAAGAGACTTATTGGCAAACAAAAAGAGTACTTTATCGCTTCACTCACGATGTCTCACCCTCAAATGAAAGAAACCTACATAAAACTAGGTGAATACCACTTTGATCTTAAAATACCCTACATTGACTTTTTTAAAGCTTCAGAGATACTTCAAGAGTATTTTATTCTTAGCTCTAACAATATCTCCGATGCTCCCAATATTCGTCATGAAATCTTTGCCTATTTTAAATTGATGAAATCTTTTACTGCCAAAGGGTATCTCAACAAGATGATCAGCAGTGACCTAGAAGATATAAACAACTTCACCCAAACCATTGACTCTGTCGATCAAGAGTACTTACCCAATAAAATTACACTCAATAAAATCAACTGGCTCAAAGGTCTGCTCAATGCCATTCATAATGACTTAGATTGGTCTCATGAGACACAGGAGTATTTTGAGGTATGGAAAAATGAATTACAATTTATTCCCGATGAGAAAAAACAATTCTTTGAAGAGATGGAGGAGCGTATTCGCTACGATGCTCATAATCTATTCTATTTTATAAGCAAAAATGAGTACTCAGAGATTTTGCCCCTCTATACCTCCTTGCTTAATATCTACAAACTCTCACTGATAATGAATAATGCTTTGACCATTAGTCACGCCAATCGTGTCATTGATAATCTCAAACTTGACCAACTCACCCTACTCTTTCGGAAAGATTTTTTTGAGACAAGCATCATTCAAGAGATAGAAAATGTGAATCAACAACAAGAAAACTCTTTTGTTGTAGCACTTATTGACCTTGATAAATTTAAACCCATTAACGATACTTACGGACACTCCATGGGTGATAGTGTCATCAAAAAATTGGGCAAAATTATCCGAGGCAATACAAGCATCAACGATACAGGCTTTCGCATTGGTGGAGATGAGTTTGCCATTGTATTTAAAAATAGCTCACTTGAAGAAGCATTGATAGTTTGTCAAACCATTCAAAATGAGTTAAGTCAATATGGCTTTCAATCGGATACAAAAGAGGTTTTTCATATCAGTTGTTGTATCGGGGTTGCTCAGTATCACCAAAATAAGCCAAAACCTTTTGCCCAATTTTTTAAAGAGGTGGATAAAAATCTATATCAAGCCAAAAAAATTGGTAAAAATCAAATCTATTCTACTCCTCAATAAACACAACAACCAAAATCCTCTCCCATGGAGGGGCTTGCTCAAAATACTCCTCCACCACGATCTCTAACTCATCAACTCTATCGTAGAGTGATTGATTGAGGGGTTTGGGTATATAGCCTAGTTTTATCTCATTGTGGTAGATAGCAAGGGCATAGGGGTCGTTAGGGTTATCAGGCTCTTTTTGTATGGATAGATATTCGCCTCCATAGAATTTCAGCATTTGTGCCTCACTGTACTGTAACCCTGCGATAAAAAACTTTCCTAACTTTACTTGCATAGCTACTCTTTACGATGGATTTATTAAATTGTATTATAATATCAACTAAATTAAGTAAGGATTTGATTTTGACTAATAAACCTAAATATCACCTCATAGATAATACCCGATACGCACTCTCGGGTCTAAAAATTGCTTATCAAGAGGAGATGTCCTTTAAGATTGAAGTATGGCTCTTTGTAATAGCACAAGTTGCTATTTGGGCTTCACCCATCGATATACTCTATAAGATGATTCTCTCAATTTCAGCAATTTTGCCTCTTTGGGCAGAGCTGATTAACTCTGCCATTGAACATACGGTTGATTTAGTTACCACCGAAAAACATCCACTGGCAAAATCAGCCAAAGATATAGGAAGTAGTGTAGTATTTGTATCGATTGTGATGATGTTGGCAATTTGGGGAAGTGTCTTTTATTTTATCTTTTTTACATAACTCCTACCAAGAGGTAAGAGTTAAATTCTTTAGTTGATTTTTGTAAGGTTGTGTTCTGCTACTACATGATCAACAATTTTAAGTAGATCACCTTTAACAGTAGCAGGCAGTGTCATAAATTCACTCATTTCAGTTTGTGTAATTTTTTCTGTTGCGATAGCATCTTCTACTGCACCCTTAAACATTGTACCAAACATAAACTCTGGATTTAAAATTGATATAGAGAGTGTTTGATTGCTCTCATCATTCTCATCAACATAAACAGCAAATTCACATGGTAAAGCGGTTAAATATTCACTTCCAAGCTTTGTTGCTTTTTTAGCATAAGTTGGAGAACAGGCCTCAACAACAAACACGTTAGGAATAGCCAATGGCTCTTCTCTAGCACTTCTCCAGCTTGCACCATCGGATAACTCTGCGGCAATCATTGGTGTTGGAGCACTCTCGTTACCCAATGTATGAATGAGGGCTTTTGCTATAGCTTTGTCATCACTACCTTTTACAAAGGTTTTGCCATCCATTTTGTATTTGTATACAATATATGGAGAGCTTAATCCAGCAATCTCACTCTCTGTAAATTTCGGTCCTAGTGCTTCACTTTTATCTGTATAGCTGATTCCTGCATCACTTAGTGCAGTTGTAATCATTCCTTTGATCTCATCTTTAACTGTTGAGGCCATCTGTGCCATACCACCTGTGGTATCTTGATAATCATTAAAGAATATTGTAAATATACCTTCTGGGTTTAAAATATCTACATAGGTCTTTTCGCCATCACTATGAACAGCTACCTCACAAGGAAGAGCTGGTCCGTGAAATCGCCCTGTACCAATAGCCATCTTTGCATAAGCCCCGTTACACAGCTCAATTACACGACCCTTATTACCTGTTGTACCAATTGGTATACCTAATATATCGCTTGTCTCAAAAGTTTCACCTTTTTCATGATTAGCACCTGCTACTACCCAGTTGGTAGGATAGCCTAAAGTTTGACTCTCATCTTTTTGATCAATACTCTGTGCAATGGTTTCAGCAATATTTGGTACACCTGCCCAATCACCATCTAGTACCGCTACGCGTAAATAAGGAGTCGTTGTCTCTTCTTGTACAATCGGTTGCGTATTGTTTGTCTCTGTGTTTGAAGAACTGCTGCTTCCACAACTACCCAAAAGCATAGCACAAAGTGTTGTTGCAATTAAAGTTTTAGAATATTTAATCATAATCTTCCTTTATATGTTAATATAATGAATAGTAACAAAAATTGTCCATTAGTAGATAAAAATGAATAAAACTAATTCTTTTAATATAAATAATTGAGTAAAAAGGGAACAAGTTCTGATAAGTACCTCCAGTAAATTAAACACTAATTAAAATCAATAAAGTAAGATGTGCCATAATTAGAACAGACTTTTTGAATATATTGGCGTAAATTGTCCCAACTAAAATAGGCTGTATGCTC
>Ga0193953_1000069_pt1 | contig 55488 bp, 28 predicted proteins | sample BB_4_MG_FD_140325 | JGI IMG/M metagenome (GOLD analysis project Ga0193953, IMG submission 140325) | Microbial mat bacterial communities from the Broadkill River, Lewes, Delaware, United States - BB_4_MG | ecosystem: Environmental > Aquatic > Freshwater > River > Microbial mats | place: USA...
AATGCGATTAAGTTTACGCCTGATTATGGGCTGATTACGATTAATGTTTCAACTTATAATATAGATAACTATTTATTTTTTGAGGTAGAAGATACAGGAATTGGGATTGATGAGGCTTATTTACCTGAACTCTTTCATCCTTTTGTTCAATTGGATGGAAGTTTAGCACGAGAACATGAGGGAACAGGTTTAGGTTTAGCTTTAGTAAAGCATTTGGTTCATTTGCATGGCGGAGAAATAGTCGTCAAAACAGAGTTAAATAAAGGCAGTTGTTTTACAGTGAAATTACCTTATGATGCTCGCGGAGTTATGAGTCAAGATGCCATAGAGCCATTAATAAGTAAATTGGGGCAGCTAGATCATAAGCCGTTTCCCGTAGCTGACTTAAAATCTAAAAAACATATTTTACTTGCGGAAGATAATGAATCAAATATTATATTATTTACGGATTATCTAACTTATCATCATTATCATGTTGAAGTAGTGAAAAGTGGACAAGCAGTACTTGATTATGTTGAGCATACACTCCCTGATTTAATTTTGATGGATATTCAGATGCCTATTATGAATGGGTTAACGGCCTCTAACTATTTAAAAAATAAGCCTGAAACACAACATATTCCTATTATTGTTATCACTGCTTTAGCGACACCTGAAGATAAAAAAAGCTGTTTTGACAGTGGGGTCGATATGTATCTCAGCAAACCTGTAAAATTAAAAAAACTCATTGCTTGTATTAAGAAATTCCTACCTTTAAATTAAGTACAATAATGTTACAAGGATAAGTAATAGATGCCTGAAAAACGTATGCGGTATGGTGATGTCATGAGTCATGTCACCCCCCATCAACAACAAATTAGTTATAACCAGCTAACCCCTGAACCGCAATACGATGAACAAGGACGTGAAATTCCTTATGAACCGCCAAAATTACTATTACGTAAACGAGATATTTATCATTTATTGAAACCCTATATTCAAACACGTTTATGGGATCAATTACGTGCTGTCCTCCCCTTAGCATTATATTTAAGTCTATTTCAATTTTTAGTTTTACGTACACATATTGCTGATGCCAATATTATAGGGTTTGGATTGGTTGCAGTTATTATTGGTTTAATGCTGTTTATGGAGGGCTTAAAGCTCGGTTTAATGCCCTTTGGGGAATATATTGGTGATATTTTACCGCGCAAATTACACTTATTATCTGTCTTGGGAATCGTGTTTTTATTAGGAATTGGGGTCACATTTGCTGAGCCAGCCATTGGAGCACTTAAAACAGCTGGACAAAGTGTAGAAAGTCAGCAAGCCCCTTATTTATACGCACTACTTAATTTATATAGTGATGCTTTAGTACTGGTAGTGGGGGGAGGCGTTGGGTTGGCAGCAATTATTGCAACCTTACGTTTTATCTATGGTTGGTCATTAAAACCGCTTATCTTTATGACACTGATACCTACTTTAGGCTTAAGTGCCTATATGAGTTCTGTACCAACATTACAAACTATATTAGGCTTAGCATGGGATTGTGGTGCAGTGACAACTGGACCTGTTACTGTTCCACTGGTTTTAGCTTTAGGAATTGGTGTAGCCTCTGCAACAGGACGAAATAATGAAAGTTTATCTGGTTTCGGTATTGTAACATTAGCCTCTCTATTTCCAATTCTAGGGGTTTTATTATTAGGTTTATATATTTCTTATACTGTACCTGTTACAGAGATTATTCACTTAGCCACAACAGTTACTACTGAAAATATAGCATGGTATGAACGCTCTCCTTACAATGAAATCATTACCGGATTACGGGCCATTTTACCCTTAGTGCTATTTTTATTTATTATCTTAAGCATTGTATTAAAAGAAAAAATTAATAAACCGTGGATTGTAGCCTATGGTATTACACTGACAGTACTAGGGATGATAATTTTTAACTTAGGTCTGACTTATGGCTTAAGTAAATTAGGATCACAATCAGGTAGCCTCATTCCCATGGCCTTTATGCCTATGGAGAATACAGAAAATACCCCTTTATTTACCCCTTTTCTTATTGGAATCATGGTTGCCTTTATTTTTGCATGGTTGTTAGGGTTTGGTGCAACGCTTGCCGAGCCTGCTTTGCATGCAATGGGCTTAACTGTGGAAAATTTAACCCAAGGGGCGTTTAAAAAATCATTACTAATTTATGCGGTTTCGTTTGGGGTTGCATGGGGTATTAGCTTAGGTATCATAAAACTTATCTTTAATATTCCACTTGCCTACTTTGTGCTGGTTGGCTATAGCATTGCACTATTGCTTACTTTCTTTTCAACAGAAGAATTTGTCAATATTGCATGGGATAGTGCGGGGGTGACCACAGGGCCGATTACCGTCCCACTTGTATTAGCCATGGGCTTAGGCTTAGGCAATGCACTGAATGTATTAGATGGGTTTGGTATTCTAGCATTGGCTTCTATTGGTCCTATTATTTCAGTTTTATCAACTGGGCTGTGGATTCAATGGAAAATTCGCCAAAGTTATCAAGCGGATTTACATTAATGATAAAACTAACCGTATACTCTCTAGTGAAAAATCAATACTATAAAAAATAGAATGACTATTTTTTTATAAATAATGCTTGATTTATGATAAGCAAACCTTATTTAAGAAAAGTCTTATATTCTAAATTAGATAACTATAAAGGAAGCGATGAACCATGGGTATGAAAACAATTAAAGTTGAAGCGATTGCTGATAAAGGGGCAAAAATCGCAGGTAAAATGCGGGATCACACTATCTATATTGATCAACCTGTACAAGGTGGGGGGCAAGATACCGCCCCTACACCATTAGAATACATGTTCTTTGCATTAGCAGGCTGTATTATCACAATTGGGCGTGTTGTGGCACGTCAGCGTCGTATAAAATTAAATGATATGCGTGTCAATGTTGAAGGAGCCTTAAACCCTGATGTATTTATGGGAAAAAATACTGAAGAGCGTGCAGGTTTTCCACAGTTAACCGTGAATGTTTTTATTGATGCTGATATCAGCTTAGAAGAAAAACAAGACTTTCTTGCTGAAGTAGATAAACGTTGCCCTGTATCAGATAACCTATTACATGGTGCTGAACTTGTATTTAACGTAGTAGAAACTGCCAATACATAATAAAAAACACATGTAATATAACGTAAAGCCTATAGCTCATTGATACGCTATAGGCTTACCAGCTTTTAATTTTCCTCCTTCTCATCCTGTTCCCCCCTTAAATTTGTTATTATTTTATTCGCTATATTTATAGGTATAATTAGGCTTATTGTTTTTATAATTACTGCATATAAAAGCAAGGCTAAGTCTGTGAAAATTATATGCTATAACTAAATATTAAAGTTGTTGCGATATAAGGCTTTTGCTATGATAGCGGCTTTATACTCTACCCTCCCACCTATGTAAGCGTGTAATTGATTGAATTATAGGTTTATTTTCAATAATTCAACATCAATTAAGGTATTTTTTGTTTTCAAATTGAATTTGTGTTTAAGTAAATATTTAAGCATGATATAAAAAATATAATAAAATAAATAATAACTTACCGTATAAAAAATAAACAAAGGTATATTTTTTATTTAGTTAATCTCTAAATAATGATGTACTACTACTTACTACCCATGTTCACATAACTTATTGTGACAAGGTAACTACCTATGGTAAACACCAAAGAATCTCAATTGACACCCATCGTGGGTGATACAGTGGAACTGGATGCATGGCTAGATAACTGCATCAAGCACCGCACTCCTGCAGAACAACATTTACTTATTGATGCCTATAACCTTGCAGCAGAGCTGCATCAACATCAGCGTCGTGCCTCGGGTGAACCTTATTTAACCCATGTGGTCACTGTTGCCGATATTTTGGTTGATTTAGGCATGGATGTAGATGTTATCGTTGCCGCTTTACTTCATGATTCCTTAGATAAAACAGATTTAACTTTGGCATATTTACGCCAACGTTTTGGGCAAACTGTGGCACAACTTGTTGATGGTGTGCATAAAATGCGTTTTATTGATAAATTAGCACATCTAGGGAACCATGAAGAAGAAGGGCAGCGTGAAGCTTTACGCAAAATGCTCCTTGCAATGGTGGAAGATATTCGTGTTGTACTTATTAAGCTGGCTGATCGCTTGCACAATATGCGAACACTGCGCTATTTATCTCCTGAAAAACAAGTGAGTGTCGCACGTGAAACACTTGACTTATTTGCTCCCCTTGCCAACCGTCTTGGAATTTGGCAGATAAAATGGGAACTTGAAGATCTGGCTCTACGTTATATGGAGCCTGAAACTTATAAAACGATTGCTAAGCAATTGGATGAGCGACGTATTGATCGTGAAGAGTACATTCAACATATTATTGAAACGCTACGAACCGAGCTAAAACAAGCAGGGATTCAAGCTGAAATCACAGGTCGCCCAAAACACATTTATAGTATTTGGCTAAAAATGAAACGTAAGGGTTTAGGCTTTGATAAGATTTTTGATGTGCGGGCTGTACGTTTATTAGTGGGAAATGTCACCGAATGTTATACCGCTTTGGGTGTTATTCATACTAAGTGGCAACCTATTCATGGGGAGTTTGATGACTATATTGCTAACCCCAAGAATAATAATTACCAATCTTTACATACGGCGGTATTAGGACACGAGAATAAAGTGTTTGAAGTGCAAATCCGTACCCATGAAATGCATCATCATTCTGAGCTAGGAGTAGCTTCCCATTGGCGATATAAAGAAGGCAAGCATTTTGATGAAGGCTTTGAGCAAAAAATTGCATGGCTAAGGCAAATGCTGCAATGGAAAGATGAAGAGGGTAATACGGGGGACTTTGTTGATCGCTTTAAATCTGAAATGCTAGAAGAGCGTGTCTATGTCCTCTCTCCAAAAGGGCGTGTTGTTGATTTGCCACATGGTGCAACGCCTTTAGACTTTGCTTACTATATTCATACTGATTTAGGGCACCGTTGTCGCGGAGCTAAAGTCAATAATCGTATGGTCTCGCTTACCTATATGTTAAAAAGTGGTGATCAGATTGAAATCCTCACCACTAATATAGAAAAACCCAGTCGAGACTGGTTACTGCCTCATTTAGGGTATTTAAAAACCTCACGGGCACGTAATAAAGTTAAATACTGGTTGAAGAAACAAGATTCGCATGAGCATGTTCGGGATGGTCAACAAATTTTAGACCGTGAATTGCAACGACTTAACTTAACTGATCTAAGCTATGAAAAAATAGCCAGCTTAGTACAAGTGAGCAATGTTAATGAGCTTTTAGCAGGGTTAGGGCGTGGGGATATCACCATTGCACATATTACACATGTGATTAATGAAGATATTTTTCCAAAGAAACAGCCTGCTATTCCTATTGTAAGTGAGCCTGATTTTAATACGGAAGGCGTTAAAATTAAGGGAATATCAGGGTTGTTGACACAAACGGCTCGATGCTGCAAACCTGTCCCCTATGACAGTATTGTGGGTTATATTACAAAAGGACGGGGAGTTGTTATTCATCGGCGCGATTGTCCTAATGCCGTACGTTGGCAAGATGAAGATAATGAGCGTCTGATTGAAGTCGATTGGGGTGACCCTAATGGACAAGATTTATCTGTCTACCCTGTAGATATTCATGTGGATGCTTACGATCGGACAGGTTTATTACGTGATGTCTCTACCATTGCAGCCAATGAAAAGATCAATATTATCTCTGCCCACACTACAACAGATAAAAGTGATAATAAAGTGGTGATGAATTTAACAATAGAGGTAACAAACCTAAACCAACTGAGTCGTGCTTTAGCGAGGATTGATGGCTTGCCAAATGTTTTGGGCGTATCACGGAAACATTAAGAAAAAATCATTTTAATAGTGAAAACAGAGTATTATCTCTTATATAGCAGATTAGTTCAAAAAAAAATAAATTTTTTCTTGACATCCTAAGCCTAGCCCCTATAATAGCAACCCGTAGACGAGATACAGCAACAACAACTGCTCATCACGTTTACGGCAACAAACAAAACAACTTAACAAATCGCTTAACAACTTCACACAGTTTTAAGTGATGAACTAAAAAAAAGTTTGACAAGTTGAAAATACAGAGATATACTTCACAGCCTATCTCAAAATGACAAAGCGGGAATAGCTCAGTTGGTAGAGCACAACCTTGCCAAGGTTGGGGTCGCGAGTTCGAGTCTCGTTTCCCGCTCCAAATCATTTTATTAAAATCTTGCTCTATAATTTTATAGGCACTGGATTTATACCCTTGTTAGGGCTGAGTGGCAGAGTGGCTATGCTGCGGCCTGCAAAGCCGTCTACATCGGTTCGATTCCGGTCTCAGCCTCCAAGATTATAGTCGTGAAGTACATAAAAAAGCGTTAAGCCTGGGTGGCGAAATTGGTAGACGCAAGGGACTTAAAATCCCTCGGTTTAAACAACCGTGCCGGTTCGAGTCCGGCCCCAGGTACCATATTTGGCTTAACGTTTCTGCTCATAACACACTACATTCTGTAGTTATCATGACAGCACGCATCACCTACCTCCATTATCATTTTAATTATGTATAATGCCCATTTCGGTTTCAATGCTGCACCTTTTGCGATCACACCTGATCCACATTACCTTTATCTTAGCGAACGACATCAAGAAGCTTTAGCACATCTATTATATGGTGTAAAAGAAGGCTCTGGTTTTGTCTTACTAACAGGTGAAGTAGGGACAGGGAAAACAACCTTATGTCGTTGTTTGATTGATCAAGCTCCCGAAAATGTTGATGTTGCCTTATTATTAAACCCTCGTTTAAGTTCCCTAGAATTATTAGCTACTTTATTTGATGAGCTACGCCTGCATTATGATAGCAGCTTCAGCCTTAAAAATTTTGTTGATACCTTAAATACCTACCTATTAACTTCTTATGGTATTGGTCGACGTACTGTTTTAATCTTAGATGAAGCACAAAATTTAAGTACTGAGGTATTGGAACAAGTTCGTTTACTGACAAATTTAGAAACGAATCGCCAAAAGCTATTACAAATTATTCTCGTTGGTCAACCAGAATTAAAAACCTTATTAAATCGCACAAATCTACGACAACTCGCTCAACGTATTACTGCCCGTTATCATTTACTCCCTCTTTCTAAAAAAGATACCCAAGGTTATATTGAACATCGCCTAGAAGTCAGTGGTGTCCGCCATAAAGTATTTGAAAATCGTTGTATGGGACGTATTTACCGTGAAACAGGCGGAATTCCACGTTTAATTAATATTATTTGTGATCGCGCTTTATTGGGGGGGTATGTAAAAAATGTACAACTCATTACTAAAGCAATGGTAGGTAAAGCCATTACTGAAGTACGTGGTGAACGGAGCTTTTACTTTCCTTTACATTGGCTTGCCGCTGCACTGGCTATCATTTTTATTTTTGGCACAAGTTTTATATTTTTATCATCATTAGAAAGTCCACAGCGTTTAGCTTTAGAAGAAGATGATCGGCGTGTATTCGCACTCAGTTTGCCGCCTAAAGGGGGCTTACAAACCGTCAATGATTATGTTCCTGAAGTACGCGCTTTAACAGAAGAAGAAGCCAATGATATTCCTGAAGTTCATGCACATTTGCGCACTATATTAAGTACCAATAATTTGGCCACAGATATTACCTCTGCTTTTGAATTTTTATTTCAAGAGTGGGGGGTGAACTATCAAAAATTAATGGGTGAAAGTGCTTGTCAACGCGCCATTAATATTGAGCTTGCCTGTTTACATAAAATTGGTACATGGGATGATATTCGACGTTATAATCGCCCTGTGATTATTGAACTAGTGAATGAAGCAGGCAAACAACATCATGCTGTGGTGACTCATTTAGACAGTGAAAAAGCATGGTTAAATTTTGGAGAACAAACCTTTTTAGTACCACTAGCCCGTATTAATGAATACTGGTTAGGTCAATTTTTACTCTTATGGCGACCACCTGAAATCCCTGTACGGGTATTAAATCGAGGTGATGAAGGTGAAGCTGTGATCTGGTTGCGTAAGCATCTTGATCAGGCAACACAGCGATCATTAGAGCCAAGCCCCTCTCCCCGTTTTGATAAAGCATTACGTGAGCGAATAAAAGAATTTCAAGCATCCCAACAACTGACTGTTGATGGCTTAGCAGGAGAGCAAACTTTATTATTGCTGCAAGCTGTTGCCACTGATCAGCCTAGCTTACGTTAATTTCTTACCTTATTTATATTTTTATTTTTCTGTTCAGGAAATTGTGCCCATGTCCCGCCATCGTAGTCGTCGTAGAAAAAAACTCCCTACTGAAGCCGTTGTTACCACTATTGAAAAGTTATCTCATGATGGACGTGGTATTGCACATGTTGATGATAAGATTACCTTTATTTCAGGGGCATTAGCTGGGGAAGAAATCAGTTTTTGTTACACCTCTATAGCCGCTACTCATGCGGAAGGGGTCACAGTGGAGGTATTAAAAGCCTCGCCTGATCGTGTTGAAGCAGGCTGTGCTCATTTTGGTATTTGTGGCGGCTGTAGTTTGCAGCATATGTCTGCAGATGATCAAATTAAACTAAAAGAAGACGCTTTATTAGAGCAGTTTAAAGCATTTGGTGAAGTTACCCCTGAGGAAGTAATTTCTCCCTTACGTGGTGATACATGGGGATACCGCCGTAAAGCCCGTTTAGGGGTAAAATTTGTACCTAAAAAAGGCGGTGTACTGGTGGGTTTCCGTGAGCAGCGTTCTGGATTCCTTGCTGTATTAGACAGTTGTCCCGTATTACATCCTGCTGTCGGCGAACGAATTACGGTATTACGTGAATTATTTACCAAGCTAGAAGCAAAAGATAAAATTGCTCAAATTGAGGTGGCTGTAGGGGGCGATGATCAAGTGGCGTTAGTATTACGTAATTTAGTTACACTCACCTCAGCAGATGAAGCTTTATTAATTGAGTTTGCAAAAGAAACAGGTATTTATTTATATTTACAGCCTAAAGGCTTAAATAGTATTACGCCGTTATACCCTGCTGATTTAGCCTTAACAAGTTTACACTATGAACTGCCTTCTTCAGGTGTGCATTTTGATTTTGCCCCCTATGATTTCACCCAAGTAAATAGTTCTATTAATGAACAAATGGTGCCGCGTGCTTTAGAATGGTTAGATGTGAATGAAAAAGATCATGTATTAGATTTATTCTGTGGTTTAGGTAACTTTACTTTACCTTTAGCAAAGCGTGCTGCCACGGTTGTTGGGGTGGAAGGAGATAAAACCTTAGTTGACCGCGCCGAAGCGAATGCACAATCACAAGGTGTGTTTAATACACGCTATCATGTTGCAAATTTGATGGAAACGGATTTATTGCAAACATGGATGCGGAGTGATTACAGTAAAGTGTTACTTGATCCACCACGCAGTGGAGCAGCTGAAATTATTGAAAAGCTATCTTTTGATAAAACAGAGCGGATTGTGTATGTATCCTGTAATCCCGCTACTTTAGCACGTGATGCAGGGATTTTAGTGAATAAAAAAGGCTTTCGTTTAGTGAAAGCGGGGGTGATGGATATGTTCCCACATACAGGACATGTTGAATCTATTGCTTTATTTGTGCGCTAATTTTTACTTTAATAGGTAGGCTGATATCAATCTCAGCCTACTATTCAAATAATTACTCCATCCCTTTTTTATACCCATCAATAATTTTCTGATACTCCCCTGTTTCTTTTAAGTGAGCTAACCCTTCATTAAAATCATCACGTATGTGTTGGTGTGCAAAAACAGCTTTAATAGGAATAGGTTTCGCAAAAGCATGTGAGGTGGTTGGTAATAATTGTATTTTACCTTCTTTTTTCAGTTTATCTGTGTAATAGCCGATAATATTTTCATCTGCAAGAATGACATCTACGCGCTGTAAATGTAATAAAGACACTTGAGAGGATTGTAGGCTACTTTCTCTATATTTAGGGCTATCCTTAAGGGGAGCTAACCATGTTGGATGGTATAAATGCGCGCTATGAAAAGCAAAAACACGCAACCCTTTTAAATCATTTGGTTCTTTAATTGTTAGTTCACTTTTTTCTAAAGTAAGCATAATATCTTGATAGAAAATACTAGGTTGTTTTGCATAAAAATGTGGTCGCTTTAAATCCGCTTTTAAGGTGACATTAATTGCATCAACACGTTGCTTATCAAACAAAATAGGTAAACTATGTAAGGGCGCATAGGTTGGGATTAAGGTATGTTTTTTATAGGCTAAAGCAGCACGAATAACATCAAGTTCCATGCCTTTATTTTCTTCTTTTATCACATAAGGGTACAGTGACTCCCCAAACCCCATGGTAATATTTTCAGCTTGACTGGAAAGACAGGCTGAAAGTGTGAATAAACTTGCAATAAGTTGCCAACTATTTTTTTTGCTCATAATTATACGAATATCATAATGATGTGTAATATTTATCAAAATATTATTTGATAACCCGCACTAAAAAAAGCGATGAAACAGATACTTATTAGATATTTATCTCTAATAAATAATCTGAATCATCGCTTTTAGTGTAGTTTACTTTATTACTAAATGCTTTGATTTGTTATAGGGTTTGGTAAATATCTGATTAGTTTACTATCTAATAAAGCCTTGCTTTTTTATACCGATCAATAATCTTCTGGTATTCACCTGTTTCTTGTAAATGTACCAAACCTTTATTAAAGTCATCCCGTATACTCTGTTGTGCAAAACTTGCTTTAATAGGGAGTGGTTTAGCAAAAGAATGTATACGAGTTGGTAATAAGGTGACTTTTCCTTCTTTTTTTAGTCGGTGTGTATAGTACTGAATAATATTTTCATCAGCAATAATTGCATCAACACGTTGTAAATGTAAAAGTGATACTTGTGAGAACTGCAAGCTACCTTCTTTATACATTGCTGTATTTTTAAGAGGCACTAACCATTCAGGGTAATATAAGTGGGCATTGTGAAAAGCAAAAATACGTAACCCTTTTAAATCAGATGATTGCTTGATTGTATAATTATTTTTTTCTAAAGTAACAATCACATCCTGATAAAAAAGACTTGGTTGTGCATCAAAATGGGCACGTGTTAAATTAATTTGTAATTTAACATTAATGGCATCAACACGCTGTTTATCAAATAACATAGGTAAACTATGTAAAGGTGCATAAATAGGAATAAGGCGATGGTTTTTATAAGCCAAAGCAGCTCGAATGATATCCACTTCTATTCCACTGTTACTTTCTTTAAGTACATAAGGACGAAGAGATTCACCAAATCCCATTTTAATTGTTTGAGCAATGCTCAAAGGGGATAAGTAAATAAGTAATAAACTTAATAATAATTGCCCGATATATTTTTTATTCATTGTTTTAATTAAAATTTTTAAATAGAAAAAAATGTAAATAAAAATATAGCATGGTATTCACCATACCATGCTATAAATAGGCGATTATTATAAGTTAACTTATTTTTTTGTTCCTTGATATGCTACAGATTTTGATAAATAATTTGCTGTTCTCCTTGTGCAAAGGTGATAAGGAAATCACGCACACCATCATTATTAAAGTCATCACTTAATACAAATTGAATTCCCCCTGAACTATTGGGTGTTAAGGTTAAGCCATAAGCAAATTGACCTGTGAAACCTTGCTGTCCACCTATCACGGCAATATTACCATTTTCATTTAAAGTGACCTCTGTCACATCAGGTAGAAGTTTAAAAAAGGCTAATACAGCCGCTTCATCAAACGCGGTTGGGTAAACAATTTGTTGCCAGCGTTTTTTATCTTGATCTTCAAACACCACTAATAACATATCATTATTTGCAACTTGGCTGCTTAAAGTGTAAACCCCTGTTGTGCGATTACTAGGTGTTGCACGTAAAGCAGGACGTGATAAATGCTGCTGTTGAGCTGATTGCTCCAATATAAGGCGAGTTAAATTATCTGTATTTAATGTACCTAAGTTGCGATCAAGTGCGCCTGTAGCAAATGTATCAGGGGCTTGCAAACGGGGCACCGTGGTAATTTTACGTCCTGCAGGGGTGATAAAAATCACCTCTCCAGAGTCTAAAATTTGCATGGTGGCTGCATCAGTACTGGTACTAAAATCAACCGCTTCTAATTCCATCCGTGTACTACTATTGGTTAAAACTAAGTAATTGTTGTTAGTTTGACTGATGACATAACCTGCATCTTGAATGGCTGTAATCCCTTGGATTTCATCGATCCAGCTAGGTGCAGGAATATTAAATAAAACTTGCTGCATTCCATTACGGTAAGTAATTTGTGTATCAGTTTCTCCATCTGCATTACGATCAGGGATTTCTAGCAATTGTGTGACATTGCTGGCTTCACCTTGGGTGACACTGTAATCCATGACTACTTGTGACACTTGATTAACCAACTGAATATCTACTTGACCTGTTGAGAGGATTTTTACATTTCCTGCCGCAGGCATTGCTGAGAGGACTTGTTGTAGTTCCTGCTGTTGTGCTGCAACAGGGTAGAGGTGTTGACGGTAACGCTGTCCTTGGTGCTCAAATACAAGCTGCCATGTAATAATATTTTGTAATGCACTATGTGGTGTTGAGCTGATACCCAATGAGGTACTACTGCTCACTTGCTCTGCTGGATTAGCAGGGCGTAATAGATACAAAATATTATCAGGTAATTGAATATTTAAAGCCGCTTCATTCGTTAAACCTAAGGCTGGTAAGCTAAGTTTATCTAATTCAGCATTAAGAGCTGCTTCTGCATTAATCATAGGGTAAGCAGTAATAACACGTTTATCAGCAGTGATAAATTGTACTCGCCCATCATCAAAACGAGTGATCCCCATTGCGCTATCAGTATCCGCTTGATAGATTTCCCACGGTAATAAAAGCTCTAATTGCTTGGATTTTAGACTACTTAAAACCCCTGTGTCAGTATTTTGTTGATAACTGATATTGTTATCTTTTAATGCAGGAATGGCATTAATCGCATCCAATAATGAACCTGTTTGTGAAGTCACAATATCATAGCGTAAATCAATACCCTGTATACCTTTACCAGTGGTTTTAGTAAACGCACTATTTAATGGTGTATTGATAGGTAATAATTGAGCAGAGCTAAAACGTACTCCTTTACCAATTATCACATCATCAGCTAATTTGCTTCCTGTGCCCACTGTCACATAACGCAGTGTTGAACCTGCTAAAATTTCAGCACTGATTAAAGCTGGTGCTGTCGGGTAACCTGTGATAGTCCCTGATAGTTTTCCCCCATTAATATGTGTATTACTGAGTAGCTGTACATTATGCAATGTGCCTGCATTAGTGATAGTCCCTGATAATTTACCACCATTTATTACTGCATTTTCAGCCACTTCAACATTGATTGCTACCCCATTATTAGTGATAGTGCCTGCTAAAATACCGCCTTCTACTGCACCTATTGCAGTAATGGTATAGTCATTTAAAGTTTGGTTTTTGTTATTGATTGTCTCTTCAATAATGTTTAAACCCACTTCAAGGCTGTGAGGCTGTTGCAAGGTTTGTTGTGCCTGTTGCACTGTAAACTGTGTAGTAAATACACCTATTTCAGTTGGTTTGATACGTAATAACCATTGTGCACTGCCATTGACATCAAGACGAGGTATAGTACATGTGACAGTTAGTGCATTATGCTGACATAGGCTGGTATCTGTTCCAATTTGAGCTGATTCAAAGGTGGCTGTTTCAGGGAGTTGTGCTTGTAACTGTACATTTAATGCAGGATCAGTCCCAATATTTTGCAATTGCATACTGTATTGCACACTGTCCCCTACACGTACCCGCTGTGGTGTCACATCTAATTGACTGCTTAATTCAGCATTAGAAATAATGGCTGTACTAAGTTCAGCACTATTAGGGGCAGTGGGATCAAATTGATCCGCAAAAGCCGTTGCGCTTAGCTTTAACTCTGACAAACTATTAACACGTGTATGAACCGTGACAGTCAAATTTTGCTGTGGGTTTAAATTACCTACACTGCATACCACTTGCTGCTGTTGTAGTTGGCAACTACCTTGGGAAGCAACTGCTGCTGTTAGGGTTAAGGCAGGACTTAATGTGGCATTCAAGTTAATATTACTGGCTTGATCACCGCCATTATGTGTGACCGTTAAGGTATAACTGATATCATCATTAATTGTTGCAGTAGCTTTATCCGCTGTGGCAGTTAAATTGATATCAGCTAAAGCAGAACGGAATAAGCTGATAGCATTATCCGCAAACCCTGCCACATAAATATGTCCCCCTGTCTCAGGGACAAAGACCGCGCGTGCGCTGCCTAAACCATTTATATCATCAGTATTGTCTTGTAAACGCCCAATGTACTCTAAGCTACCTTGACTAATACTACGGCGATAGACGACTAAACTACTCTCGTTTGTACCCACGGCATAAACAGATTGCCCATTTTTATCAATAGCAATATCAGCAATACCATTTAAGCCTGCATTGTCATAGCTAGCAATAAGGCTTAACTGAGCATTATTTGCATTTAATCCCCATGCACTGAGTTTATTGGCTGTCCCTGCTGCGCCAATATATAGATGTTTGCTATCAGGACTAAAGCGTAAAGTGGAAACAGCATCAAGATAAATATTTTCACTAGGGTTATCTTGCAAGGTTTGTTTTAAGGTTAAGGCACCTGTGCTGTTGTCTTTAGAGAATAAGCTGACGGTATCTGCATTACTGTTTGCCGTGGCAAGCCATAAGCCATTAGGACTCACAGCTAACTGATTAATACCCAGTAAATTATCGTATTTTTCAGCAAAAGTGAGTGTACCATCTGCATTGCGAGTAAAGCGGACTAGGGCATTATCGCCTGCACTGGCAACATAAAGTGCTTGTGTCGTAGCCTGTAATGCAACAGCTCCACTTAAACCAGATACGCCATTATCTCCATTTGTTACGCTTGCAACAAAGCTGGCTGCGCCTGTCTCAGTATCACGTTTAAAAATATTAATGCTGGCACTGCTAAAGCTGCTGACATAAATATACGCGCCGTCTGGGCTGAGTGTGACCGCTGTGGGGGTGGTTAATGTTGCGATTTGTTGCTGTGAGACAGCACTGTTAAAAGTTAAACGTCCATCATTACTATTACGTGTAAAACTGACTAAACTTTGTGCACCAAAGCCCACTGCATAGACATGTTTCCCATCAGTACTCCCTGATAAAGCAATCACACGATCTAAGCCTGTGATGCCTGTTTGTCCATCTTCATAAGCTTCAACAAAGAAAACTGGCGGCAGCTCTTTTACTGTAATCACTACTTGTGCCGTATTATTGGCACTCACTGCATCAGTTTGAACACTGGCAACAGCTACTCTGTGAATTAACTCACCTACAGCTAAGGGAGTAAGCTGTAACTGTGCTGTTAATTGTGCATCTTTTGCTAACACATTTGCAGTACATGTCACTTGTGCCTCAGTAATGGTACATGTACCACTTCCTTCAGGGCTGAGGGTAGCTTGTGTCACCTGTGCATTGCCTGTTAACTCAGTATTAATGGTGACTTGTGTGGCAGGATCAGCCCCTGCATTGCCAACAGTAATAGTATAAGTAACAGGTGTTTGAATAAATACACTACTTTGATCCGCTGTCATTGCCACTGATAAATCAGCAGTTGTTTGGGTGACTGCCACGGTTTGACTGGCTGAATTATTACTTTGCTGACTATCAAAGGTTGTCGTACTGACTTCTGCTTTTGCCGTTAATTCTCCTGCGGTAGCCGCTTGTAGTTTTACTAATACACTGGCTTCCGCACCACTTGTTAAAGGACCTAATGGGCAGGTGACAACACCCGTATCAACAGTACATGCTTGCCCTTGTGTACTTTCACTGGATTGAATTGCAACATCAGCAGGTAAGGTTAAGCTGTAGCTAACATTATCTGCATCCACGCCTGATGCATTATTTACTTTACTACTTAAGCTTAATACTTCACCTAGTTTAATATCTGCTAGGTTTGCTTCCAAATTAGTTGAAATATCTGTGACAGCCTGTCCTACTGCGGTAGTTAACACAACTTGATTAGGTAAAGTTGGATCAAAAAGGTTATTGCTTGCCACAACATCAGCTGTTAAATTCACCACTCCTTTTACTTGGGGGGTAAGTGTCAGTTCAATGGTTTCAGATTCATTACTGGCTAATAGTGGAATAGCACAACTTAAACTAACTCCTTGCATAGGTGTACATGTACCTTGTGTAACTTGTGCACTGATATTGTCACCCTGTAAGGCAAGTTGTAATTGAGCTGTAGAGCTAGCAGGACCATTATTAGTGACCACGACAGTATAAGTCAGTGGGGTATTAATATTAACAGGGTTGGCACTACCAGTAGCCGTCACTAGAAAATCGGCAGATTGCCCTGTCACCGTGACAGCAGTAGTTTGTGTATTATCACTGTTATCTGTTTCTGTACCATTTGCAGACAATGTAAAACTACTTGTAATATTATTACTGGCTTGCACCCCACGTACCGTGATGGTGACAAAACTGCTAGGTGTAGCCGTAGCATCTAATGTACCCAGTACACAGCTTAATTTCCCAGCCGTATTTTGACAGCCGTGTGAGCTGGAAATATAACTTAATTGAGGCGCGATATCAGCTGCTAATACGGTCTCTTGTGCACCTGTCCCCCCTTTGTTATGTACATTAACACGATAAATAATCTCACCACCTACCGCAACAGAGTTAGGGGTAGCTAATACATCGGTAATCGCAAGATTAAGCTGTAATAATTTAAACTTGGTAGTACTGCTTGCATTATTATTAGCAGGAACAGTATCTAAATCATCACTGCTAATTTGTGCAGTAAAAATACGATCAGTATCACTGGCTTGGCTACCTGTATTCACCGTAATTTGGATAGCTTCATTCGCCCCATTTGCTAAGTTACCTAAAGGACAAGTTATTGTATTTACATTTTGTGTACACCCTGTACGACTGCTACTGACAAAGCTGGCATCACTGGGGAAGGTTGTTGTTAAGACTGCATTGGTAGCAGTATCTGCCCCTGCATTGGTGACATTAATGGTATAGGTAAAAGGTGAACTAATATTTACTTCTGTGGGTAAACTGGCAATACTGACACCTAAATTTGCCTCAGGTAAAATATCTGCAACAGTAATCGTTTTACTTGCACTATTATTTGCTGTATTGGTTTCTGGTTCTACAGCACTGACTTCAGCTGATAGAGCTAGGTTACCTATACTACTGGGTGCTTGAATGGTTAGTGTGGCAATGGCTTGTGCCCCTGCATTAAGCTGTGCAAGACTACATGTAACTGTTTGATTTTGTGTTTGGCAATTAAATGTATCACTACTGGCTTGGCTGAAGCTTGCCCCTGTGGGTAAAGTTGTAGTTAACGTGGCATTACTCGCGGCGAGTGTTGAGGTATTTTGAACAGTTAGGCTATAACTAAATGGGCTGGCTTTAACTGCTTTATCATTTGCTGTCAGGGTCAAAACTAGCTCGGTAGATTGTAAACCAAATAAACTGACTGCTTTACTAAATAATGCAGCGGTATATACATGTTTACCATCACTAGACACAGCAAGCTGAGCAATACCATTTAAAGAAGTAATATTGTTAGTATTATTTTTAACAACATTATCAAAGGTCAGCTCACCTGTACTGGCACTACGCTTAAACATCACTAAGCTATTTTCATTCACACCTAGTGCAAAAAGTGAAAGCTGATCGGTAGAAAGCTGTAAATGACGTACCCCACTTAAGCCTGTGACCCCCTCTACATTATTGATATAAGTTTTGACATAACTTAATGTCCCTGTGTTCACATCACGTTGGAATAAAGCAATACTATTAGCCGTATTACCTGCAACATATAAATAATCACCTGCTTGACTAAGTGTGATGCCATACGCGCCATTAAGTCCTGAAATACCATTAATTCCATTGACATAACTGGCAAAAATTTCTAACTCTTCAGTAGGTAAACGCTTGAATACAGTGACTGCATTATCATTGCTTGCTGTGACATAAATAAATTGGTTATCAGGACTGATTGCCAACTCTGTTGCGCCAGCAATACCACCAACTCCATCTACACCATTTTTACGCACACGTAAAAATGTTAATAAACCTGTATCAGTATGACGTTGTAATACTGCTACAGCATTTTCTTGACTACCAATGGCATAAAGTCGTGTTCCATCACTGCTAATAGCTAAGGCATTCACACCTGCTAAACCATCAACACCATTAATATCATCCTGAAGGACTTCAGCCAGTGTGAGGACTCCTGTGCTAGTATTACGTGTAAATACAGCTAAAGCATTATCTTTAGAACTGGCGACATAGACATGCTTGTCATCAGGGCTGACCAGTACATCTATTGCACCTGATAAACCTGTATTATTCACATCAGCATTAGTTAAGGTTTGGACAATGGTTAATTGTCCTGTGCTACTGGCACGACTAAATACATTTAAACTATTATCAGTAAATCCTGTCACATAGACATGTTGACCATTTTGGCTGAGTGCCACAGCACTGGCACCATTTAAACCTGTAATACCTGCCGTCTCATCTGTATAAGCGGACACAAATGTTAAGCTTGCATAAGCAGGGGAGATAAAAAGATATAAAGTGCACAATACTGCCCATAAAAGGAACAGTCGTTTACACGAGAAAGGGGTAAAAGGCATCGTTTTTTCCTTCATACTAATCAAAAATCCAGCCGTCTATTTTTTATAACACTTACAATATAATAACGTAAGTTATCAAAATACCGCAGTGTCAATGTATTAAATAGTATTTTAATGGAGAATGATGTGGGAAAGAAATAGAAAAATATAAAGATATGATTAATGGATAATCATGTTAATTAAATAACTTAATTAAAGAAAATTACTTAATAGCAGCCTATAAAATAACCTAATAATTTAGGTCTTATAATAGAAAATTATAAGAAAATAAATGTTATTTATTTGTGTGAAAATAGGTAATACTTGAGCTAATTTCAACAGAGGTCACTATTTATTATGAATAAAATTATTACATACATAGCTGTATTTATTATTTTAATTGGGGTTGGTTTTTGGGCTAAAAATAAATTTTTTCCGCCTAAAAATCAATGTGTTGTTGTTAAAATTTATGATGGTGATACAATGACCTTACAATGCCCACGTACAGAAGAGAAAACGCGTGTTCGTATGTATTGTATTGATACACCTGAAATGCAGCAGAAGCCGTGGGGTAAAAAATCACGTGATGTTTTACGTGAAATGGTTGCATTAGGGGAAACTGTTCGCCTTGAAGCAATGAATAAAGATCGCTATGGGCGGGTGGTAGGAGAAGTATTTTATAAAAAACAAAGCTTAAATTTAGCCCAAGTGGAAGCAGGGCAAGCCGCTGTATATGAGGGATACTGTAAAAACCCTGAATATAAAGAAGCAGAAACTGTTGCCAAAAAAGCAAAGTTAGGTATTTGGTCAAAACGTGGTTTACATCAAGCACCATGGGATTGGCGTAAAAAGAAAAAAGCGAATAAAAAAAGCTAACAAATTATAAAAAATGATAGGTGTTTGTTTACCTTATTACTCTATAGTTTGTTGGATTCATTCACCTTCATTTTTAGATTGTTACATAATGAACCGATTTCTAAAGCCACTTTATTTACTATTATTACTTACATTTTTGGGTGTTAATATAGCATTAGCCGAAGATTTTAGAGGAAAAAAAATTCTTTATGTTGATTCCTACCACCTTGATTATCCGTGGAGTGCAGGCATTCAACAAGGGATTAAAAATGTACTAAAACATACTCATATAGAATTAAAAACGGTATCTATGGATACAAAACGCCATCGTTCTGAAATGTATAAAAAGGAGGTTGCCCTAAAAGTAAAAAAAGTAATTGAAAACTACCAACCTGATGTGGTGATTGCTTCAGATGACAATGCATCAAAGCACTTAATACAACCTTATTATAAAAATGCAGACTTACCTTTTGTATTTTGTGGTGTTAACTGGGATGCATCAACTTATGATTATCCTTATAAAAATACAACAGGTATGGTTGAAGTAAGTTTAATTAAACCTTTGGTAAAACAGCTTGAAACCTATAGTAAAGGCTTGCGTTTAGGGGTATTGGCTTTTGATACCTTCTCTGAGCGTAAAGCAGTGGCTAACTATAGAGGTGTAGTGGTTGTTAATGAAGAGCGTTATGTCTCTACATTTGAAGAATGGAAACAGGCCTATATTGACTTGCAAAAAAAAGTAGATCAACTTGTTTTAGTGAACATTACAGGTGCAGAAAATTGGAATGATGAACAAGCCATTGAATTTGTGAAACAGAATACCACTATTCCTACAGGTGCATTAGAGAGATGGGTCATGCCTTTTGCTATGCTGGGCTATGTAAAAATCCCTGAAGAGCAAGGAGAATGGGCAGCTAATACAGCCTTAAAAATACTAAAAGGTCGCCCACCTCGTAGTATCCCTATCGTAACCAATGAAAAAGGTAAGCTAATGATTAATCTTGGCATATCTGAAAAGGCAAATATTCTTTTTTCTTTAGCTATGCTTAAAACGGCAGAAATTTTTGTACAAAAATAATAATATTGTAGAGATGATGATGATATAGCTGAAATATAATATATTTAGGAGTTACGCAGTTGAAATTAAAATATCAGAAAATTTAATTGGTTATAGATTTCACTGTATTCTTATATATCAATAAAATCAATAAGTTAAAAGTCAATTGTGTAACACCTATATATTATTTATAATTTTAGCAGTTTCATCTCTAAAAAATAATGTAAGTATGCTGCTATGGCATCTAATAATAAATTAGAAATATTATTGGTGACACGTCCTATTACCCCTTCTGTTTTTAATAAACCCAACTGCTAAGTTTTGTAAATAATACTTTTTCTTAAAAAGTAGGTAAAATACGCTTTTTCAGTATTTTTATATAAATATTTACTAATTTTCTAATAATAAAATACTATTTAAAAATCAACAGATTGTTGTTAAATTTTCTAGTAGTGGTACAATAACCATATGATTGCCCTATTTAATAGGTAAGCTTAGGCATTTAGATATCGCCATACCTACAATATGTAGAAAAAAGAGTTTTATAATTTAAATGATTGAATTCTTAGCTCTATAAAAAAGGATAGCAAGCACAGCATATTGTAGATAAAAAATATAAAAATTGGGCATTGAGGCAATGTATGGTTTATAGCGAATAGAGCCTACTCTATTGGTTTACTTTACCCCCATATAAAGCATTTTTATCATGAATATATTACTTAAGGTCTGTTACTTTATACTCATTTTTATGAGTATTTCCTCTGCTTCTGCAATAGAAGAAACAACAAAAAACTATACGGGGAAAAAAATTCTCTATATTGACTCTTATCATTTGGAATATCCATGGAGTGCTGGCATTCTCCAAGGGGTAAAAAATGCTTTGAAGCATACAGGGGTAAAGCTAAAAACTGTCCATATGGATACAAAACGCTATCGTTCTGAAGTATTTAAAGTGCGTGCTGGACTAGATGTAAAGCAGCTGATTGATAACTATCAACCTGATATTGTCATTGCCTCTGATGATAATGCCTCTAAATATCTTATTCAGCCCTATTATAAAAATGCAGCGCTGCCTTTTGTATTTTGTGGGGTTAATTGGGATGCATCAGCTTATGGCTATCCTTATGATAATGTCACAGGAATGATTGAAGTTGGACTCATAAAAGCATTGCTTGCACAACTGAGTGGGTATGCAAAAGGGCAACGTTTAGGTGTGTTATCTATAGATAGCTTTTCTGAAAGAAAGGTTATTAATCATTATAAAGAGGTATTTGGTATAAAAATAAGTGAAGAATACTATGTCTCTACATTTGAAGAATGGAAGCAAAAATATATACAGTTACAAAGCCAAGTTGATCAAATTATTTTAGAAAGTACCAAAGGTATTCCTGACTGGGATGAGCAAGAAGCTATTAAATTTGTGAAAAAACATACAACAATCCCCACAGGTACAATGAATGCATGGATGATGCCTGTTGCTATGATGGGTTATGTCAAAATACCTGAAGAACAAGGTGAATGGGCAGCGAATGCAGCATTAAAAATCTTAGCAGGTCATGCCCCTCGTAGTATCCCTCTTGCAAGAAATACACAAGGGAAGTTAATGATTAATATTGAAGTTTCAACCCAAGCACATATTACTTTCTCTCTACCTATATTAAAAGTGGCTGAAATTATACATTAGCCAGTCTACAGGGTATGTATATAGAAAAAATAAATACCCTGTATAAACTTATCACACTATTTACACAAGCCTAATACACGCTCTTTTGTTGAACAAGAACTACTTGTTTCCCCTTCTGTTTTTTGAGTTTTTACCGCTGATGTGGCTTGGCGACAGGCCTTACTCATAAAGCCTTTTTTCACATCTTCTGAATATTTCCAACCCCCTGATAATTTGCTTAACTCTAAGTTGATATCATGCCACTTGTTATGCCCTTTTTTCTGTAAAACAGCAAAGTTTTTACATAAGGATTCTGTAAAGCGAGTAATTTTTTTCTTAGTTCCTGCACTTTTGTATTTTTGCGTAATTAAAATGGATTGTACGGCAACAGTGGGGACATCAGCCGTTAACCAAGGATAGTAGGCTTTTTTAATTGCAGTCGGGTAGTAAGCACCTTGTAAGATTGCTTTTTCTTGTGGATCATTGGCATTAAACGATAATAATTTAATGTGATCACGTGCAGCAGCGGGGAGCTCTGCAAAACGTTTTGCTGCCTGTCCTGCTACCATAATCCATGCATCCACAGTTTTATCAACAGTTAAGGCTTTTAATGCTTCATCTGCATTAGAGAACACGGCATTGTTTTCTGGAATATCTTCATTAAATAATAAAGCGTACAAGGCACTGCCTGTCATCGCAGATCCCCCTGTAATACTGCCTAATGCAATACGCTTATTATATAAATCTTTAAATGATTTTAATGATGAATCAGACCGTACCACAATATGCACCTCTTCATAATACAACGGTAATATCACACGTAATGGACTGATTAAATGGCTGGCATATTCATAACCTGCCTTAGCAGCTTGCTCATAATGCTGTAATACATCAGATTGCACAATAGAGAGCTTAACCCCATCTTGATAGCGCATTTTTTGCACATTTTGAATAGAGCCACCTGCCACAGCCATTAAATCAATCCCTGCATCAGGGGCGACATATTTGGCTAAATCTTGCCCAATGGTGTAGTAGGTAAAATTTTTATCTCCTGTAGCAATGCAGTAATTCGGGTGATTTTCACATGCACAAGGTAAATCAAAGGGGTTTGGGCATACTGCGAATGCAGAGCTTGAAAAGAATGATAAAAAACTGATCATTCCTGTTAAAAATATAGCGTAACGCATACTTATTATTCCTATTTATATCTATTCTTTGCAATTAATGCCTAAAGTCACACAGGGATCAGATTTACCTTCCGCAGCTTTTGGAGGCTCAGATGTTTTAGTGACCGCAGGTTCTTCTGTACTCGTTTGAGTTGTTGGTGTTTGCGGGGTAACGGGCATATTAAAATGTAAAACAACAGTTGCTTGAGCCGTTTCTCCCGTTTTACCTGTTACTGTGTAATCAAACTGTCCTTTTTCGACTGGGTTGATAGCAGGTGTAAAGCTAATCTCTTTATTATTTAAAATCACTTCTCCATTACGTGCATTGCTTACCTTTGTAATCTGCCCCGCATTGTATTTTGGATCATTTTCTAATAATGCTTTAGTAGAAAGTGTGATTTTCTCCTGATTAGCAAAGGCAAAGCTATCATTTTGCAATTGTAAATGAGAGGTACTAGATGCTGTGGCAGGAGGGGCTTCTGAAGAGGGATCTGTTTCCTTTCCTCTGTTGCTGTAAACGATAATCATAAAAATAATAATAAGTACCCCTGCAACACGACTAGCTGTTTTATTATCTTTCTGTGGAGGGGCTTCACTTTCAGTACTAGCCTCTGCTGTACCATATGTTGCAGGCTCAGCTGTTGTGGCTGTTGTGTTTGTTGTATTTGAGCTAGTTTTTAAACTAGGTGTAGGGCGTGTTGTGGTGGTTTTTTTACGTTTCTTAACACGTCTTAATTTCTTGCGTTTAGATTTTTTATAACCTGCCCCCGCAGCAGCCCCTGCTGCTAAACCAGCTGCTAGTAACTCAGGTGGTATATCTTTATCTTCTTCCTCATCTTCTTCGTATTCTTCATACTCATAGAAGTAGTCATCATCGTCGCCATCAAATTCCTCTTCCTGAGCCTCTGCCCGAGCATCTGCTTCTGCTCGCGCCTCCGCTACTGCCTGAGCTTCTGCCTCTGCTTGAGTTTCCACCTCTGCTTGAGTTTCCACCTCTGCTTGAGCTTCCGCCTCTGCTTGCGCTTCTGCCTCTGCTTGCGCTTCTGCCTCTGCTTGCGCTTCTGTCTCTGCTTGCGCTTCTGTCTCTGCTTGCGCTTCCGCCTCTGCTTGAGCTTCCGCCTCTGCTTGCGCTTCCGCCTCTGCTTGTGCTTCTGCCTCTGCTCTAGCTGCTGCTGCTTCCTCTCTGGCTACAGCTCTTGCTTCTGCCTCTTCTTCTCGGGCGGCAGCTCTTGCCTCTGCTTCTTCTTCTGCTTGAGTATCTTCTTCAACTACATCATCATCCATGATAGGTATCTCATTAATAGTATTGGCTTTAGCTTGTGCTGTTGTGTCTTGGTGGTGATGAGGCAATTCTGCCTCTGTTTCTTTAGAAGGTGTTGGGCGTTGTACTTTAACAGCGACAGCAGCACGGTTTTTTTTAGATTTTTTACCTACACTCATTTTTAACATAATAAAACCCTTGCTTTAATGAGCACGAAACGTAGTTAAAATATCCCCTAAACGCTGGTTTGCCTCGATATCAATTTCAACAAAATCTAATTCATAACTGGCATTAGCGGTATAACATTGGCGTAAGCCAACCACCCAAGGGGTAAAGATATGCTGCCCTGCAAAGCCTTCTGAAAAACGAGGTAGTTGAGGCGAGCTAATGGTACGGGAGGCAAAAATAGGTAAGCCCCCTTTTAATTGTGGACGTTCAGACTCAGGCACAAATGCCCAACCAACTGAATTCACCATTTTATTAATCTGTAATGTGGCTAAACGTGCAATAAGGTGAATATTGGCTGCGGTATGCATTTCATTATGTACCCTATCAGCAATACGTTTTTTTAAACCCACACGGCGCGCTGATTTAGTAATACCTTGTATCATTTTTTGGCAAACTTCTTTCTCTAAACCAATACGCGCTAAACGTTCTTCAGATTGGTAGATAGTTTGTAAATAGGCTTTCCATTTACTGATTAAAGCTTCAGCAAAAAGTTCTGATTTTTGTATATATTTAGGTGTGTTGGTCGGGGCTTCTTCATTGCCACCATCCAGTTCGTCTTCTTCCCATAAATCAGCTAAATCATCAGCCAGATCAACTTCAAAGGCAAGGCTTTTAGCACGTGTTTCAACAGGTACAGCGGTTTCAGTTTCTGCATGAGCTTGTTTAAAAATAGGGCGATCTAAATCAAAATAGCTTTGCCATGCTAAATCATCATTAATACATAGCTCATTCATTAATAAACCAAATTTATTGGTTTTTTTCATCATGGCAACAATGGCACGTGCTACAGTATCCCCTTCTTTTTTCGCCGCACTCATTAAGGCATTGAGATCGCCATCTTTATAAAAAGGGGTGACGGTTGTGTAAATATCTTGCTGTAAGGCAGAGAATAATTTATTCACTTGCTCATTTTTAACTTGCTGGGTACAAGTGGGCGTAATTTTGTCAATAATGTACTCCACACCAGAGTTCCCTGCGGTGGATGCAGCATCCCATGCTTCTGAAGGATTATGAAAATGACGTTTTACCGCTTCATAGCCTGTAAAAGACATTTTTTTATCTGCTAATTTTTCAACATAATTAGGGCGTATTGTCTTTACTTCGCCAAATTCATCAAACACTTGATCAGAATACTGTGGATCACGCATCCAAAAACAATTTTTAAACGCGCCATTATTATCCCAGTAGCTTGGCCAATTTTGTTCGACACTTTTCTCCATTTCATCTTCAAAATTGATTTCTAAGCGTGCTTTCCAATGATAATCATGGCTTTTAGGTTGCCCTAATTTTTCTTGGCTGGGGTTACCTTTTAGCTCAATATCAAATTTAGTGAAAATGACAAAAAGACTGGTTAAAAGTTTGCTACGTTCTGCGGGGGTTTTACCATGTGTACGGAATACCCAATCCCCAATCAGTTTAGGCAGCTCTTTGACTTCTTGGTTACTGGGTGCGGAGCAAAAAGCGAGGCTACTGATTTGATCTTTATAATAAGCATAATCTTCAAATAAATACGCCACTTTTCCACGTAGAAAAACATACTTAATATCATCAGAATCTGCACTGGCTAGTTTTGAAATCGCTAAATTTTCCCGCGAACGCGCCCCAGGGAAATCTAATACATCACCATCTTTAAAAAGTTGGCGTTTTTCATGGGTGGCTGTGCGAGGGGGTAAAGTTAATACCACTTCTGAAATTAAAGCAGTAATTAAACTGCGCTCTAAATGATCAGATTGCCCTGTATCACCGTGAACTAATAAAGGCTTAAGTGGGTCATTTTTCATCAAATATTGAAAAATTTTGACATCAATAATGGTATTGGAGGCTTGAGTTTGTCGCCCTTTTTCATCAGTAATATAAGCCAGTTTTGGAATTAACGCCTCTTTTCCACAATAAGCTTTACGCGCAAAGCCTAACTGATGTAATCCCCCAACTAATTTACTAAATAAATTATTAAAAGAAGGCAATTTTCCCCAGAATAATTCAAATACACGCCAGCGTTCTGTGACAGGTAAACGAGGGACAAGTTGTGCCATATCATCCCATAATCCCATTGTGGAAAATAAGCGGATAATCGGCTCAGAAGCAAAGCGATCTTTGAAATATTCTTTTAACTCATAAATATCTTCTTCTACTAAACCGTCCATTGCTTGCGGGCTGGCGGTATTGGCAAGGGTACTAAATAAACTACGGACTGATTCAAAGGAAAAATCAGGTTTTTCATCTATCTTTTCACGCCCTGTTTTTTCTAAATCTGAAAAATAGCCGTTGGCTAAAATTTTAACTAGATCAACCTGTGATAAGAGTTTTAAATACACAGGTGGCTGATTTGGGTTAGCATCTGAGGCAGTGGTAAAGCGAGTGATTGTTCCCGTAGACTCACCAGACCCCGGGGGATTAATATCCTCTAAAAAATCAACCTCTTCATGACCAATCATAATTTTTAGATTGCTGCTATCAGGTAAACGCGCCAAATTAGACACTAAATAGGATTTACCTGTTTGACTGGCTCCAAATACTGCCATCGCGGGACGAGATTGGGCTGAATAAAGCAAACGTTTTGCTAAACGACGTTGTTCTTTTAATGCTTTGACTGTGCTGTCTTTGCCATCGGCTTCGCTCACATTTTCATTCACCCATGTGAGGGCATCGTTGACACCTTGCAATAATTGCTCGCAATGTTGGGTCATGGGGGTATTCATTGTCATTGTTTCACTCCTTAGCTAACAATTTTTACATCGGCATAAATCACCGTTTGCTTAGTTTCTGCACGAATAACGGCATAACTTATGCCTTCGCTGATTTCCATCCCCCCAATACCTGAAGCATTGTGAAGGGCGGGATCAATATGTAAGCTATCTTCAGGTGAAATGAATTCATAAGTGGAAAGAAAATGACTACATGAGCGTGCCACCTCTTTTAAGATAGGACGACGTAAACTGATGTAACACTCAGACAGTTCTGCAAGCAGTACGGTCAATTCACTGTGTATGGCGTGCATAGACAGTGATTCATCTTCATTTTTTGTTAAACAGGCTTTATTAATACATGTCCATGCTTTAAAAAATCCCAACATAAATTTGCTTGTGTCATCACTGGGATCATGAATCGCTTGTTTTAATACATCATATAATGCTTGGGTATGGGCTTGTTTAACTAGCCATGTATCCAATAGTGTGTCAAATGATACCTGTAGTGGAACATGATTTTTTGTTGTCTCTTCTATTGGACGTTGTATGGGCTCTTGTGTAGAACAGCTAGCAAGTTTCTCCGTCAGCATACGAATAGTAAATGCATTTTGTTGCTGATGATGATAAAAGCTATGTTGTAATTGCTGTAAATCTTCAGGTGAAAACAATGTTTTAATCACACTGGTTAACCATATGACAACATTATCTTCACTGTTTGCGTAAGGTATCTGAAAATTAGGATTATCCTTTAATGTAATAAAGGTTTGCTCACCAAAAAGATGCAAAATATCTGCAACAAAGCCTGCTAAAGTGTTATGTTCATCGGATGAATAATTCCGTTTTTGTTCATTAGTGGCTGTTTGGGTGGTGACAGAGATAAATTTTTTTTCACTCTCTGCTTCCACAGTGGGCAATACACTGCTCACAGCTTTGGTTAATGACTGGGGGCGTTTATCTTTCATATAACCACCTCCCTAAAACTGTGACACGAGGAAGCTACCTGTATCTAACCAGTGCCCTTGCTCTTCAACAAGTGTTTGTAATTTTATGGAAAATTGATTGGGGTTCACACGTTGCCCATCTATTTGCCGCTCCACGGCTTCAATACGATAAATCAGCTCACCATTACGTTCATGACGGCGTAATGTCATTTTAAAAGGCGCACGACGGGCTAAATCTTCTGCTGCTTTCAAACTGGTATAGCCTAAATGATACATGGGGGTGGCGCGCCATTGTTCCGCCTCTAATTGACGCATACCTAATAAAACAGGGGAATGGAAGATAATCTCTTTTTCATACACTCCCGCAGTAAAAATAATATCTTGGGCTTTAACAGTAGCGCGTTTACGTTTATAAAAACCAATATATTTTGCTGTAGAGCGGATATGATCACGTAATTTTTCGGTATCAATACGGAAGCCTAATAATCGTCCTAAACTACCCCCCATTAGCCCAATGGCAGCCCCAACCGCTACGCAGGTTTTTGGATCAGAAACCATACCGCGCGCATTAGCAAATGGATACCAGCTACCAATACGGTAATTCCCCAGTGGAATAATCCGATCAGCAGAAAGGGGTAAAAAGCGTAATAAAATATCATGTAGTACGGGCAAGGTAGAGGGCTGACCTGCTAATAAGAAATAATCACATTTATATTGTGAAACAATGCCCGCTAAATTACTGAGTGCAGGTTGAATCAAATGTTGGATCACACTGTTGATTTCTTGGGTATCTAAATACCAACTCAGTTGGCGTAGACTAAATTCAGTTGCCCCCATTTTTTGGCATTCATTATCAATGTACTGTATCAGTTCTGCATGAGGGGTGGGGTGCTGAATAAAGAATTCTTCAAAATTCTTTTTCTCATCCGTGCTTTCTTTACGTACATGATTCAGCATTCCTAAGGCAACAGGTAACGCAATTTGATTAGCAAATTGTTTGCGAATAATACGTGCCTGTGCGGATTGTCCGCCATGATCTGCACCAAAGAGTAAATTCATTAAATCAGCGGCTTTATCGCTGGCAATAGAGTCCTCTAATTTTTTGCGAATACGCGGTAACACTATTTTTTCAATAATGGCGCGTAGAATGTCATCGCCTGCAAGATTAAAGCCTTCCCAAAATTCAGGGATAGGAATGATTACGGTTGAACTGGCTTGCATATCACGTTGATAAGAACAAATCATTAAATCACTGGTACCCCCTCCTATATCTAGGCTTGCAATAGTGACTGTGGGAGCTTCAGGATAATATTGCCCTTTATCTGCATTTTTAATGGCTTGACGATCAGTGCCTAAGGTTTTAAAAAATAATTCAGCATCATTTAAAAAGCGTTCATGAATTTCACCGTATAAAAAGGCAAGTTGTACACAAGTGGCTTCATCATAACCCCAATCAATCCGTGTATTAGAGGGATCAATATCATCCTCTAGTTGTTCAGGACGAATATAATCAGGATTGGGGACAATTTGTAATTCAGTATCAATTAAATTCTCCCCCATATATTGACGAAGGGCTGCAATCGCATCACGTGCCGCCGCGCGTAAGCGGTATTTTTCTGTTAATAGCATCGCGGTGGGGCAAGTCAGTACCACACGTTTTAGTTTACGACGCACAAACTCTTGTCCATGATGCTTACGAAACTTATAGCTATTTATTTGTGTTAAGGCATGGCTTAAAATTTCAGTTAAGGCAAAAGTCATCAATGAGGCGCGGGGATATTTTGCTTGAATTACAGGGGCAATACCTTCCTCACATAATTGTCCGCGTTCTGTAAATAAAGTGGTGAATTCATTAAACACCCGTTTTGGCTGTTTATTGGCATCAAGTTGATTAAAATGCCAAGGGTTTTCACGAAACTCAGTATCATCCCATAAATAACGCTTAGGACTGGACATCCCTGTGACATGGTGTGAATTGCCATTGAGTACAGCCATACGTACTGCCTCAGGCCCAACACGTAATAACCCCGGCCAATCAAACGCGCCTTTATAGCCAGATAAACGTGCTGCGGACTCTAGCCCAAAATTGGCTTCTAAAAATTCACAATGCATTTCAAAGGGTAAATCATAACGTTGATCAGGTAAGGTCAGATCGCGCAGTTCTAAACGGGAGCAGTTGGCGAAGGAAACAGGTTCTTGTGGGCGCGCGGTTTCCATCAATAAACCACATGAACGTGAGTTACCAATATCCAGTACTAAATCGACTTCGATATGATTTTCACTGTCATGTAGGCTGACAGTAGGGAAGGCTTCCGTGACTTCTAAGCCTTTTAGTAACGTTAAATATAAGGTAATGGCAACATAAGTAAGGCGTACTTCAAATTCTTCGGCCGTTTCTTCTTCATTTTGCCCAAGGCGTAGACCTGCGCGACGGTGGGCGCGTTCTTTGACACATTGCTTGAGCCAGTCCTGACACCAATCACTTTGAATTAAAGGAATATTATCAGCCAGTTGCGAAGCCAGTGCAAAGGTATTGTGATCACAATCCTTAGGTTCAGGGGTCATATAGCTTTCGCTGTTACCCTGTTCTGATGGTTCAAAACATTTAGTATCAAAAGAGAGGACTAAATTGTACTCTTCACTATTCGGTATAGCACGAAACCACATGCGACTCCATGCCACAGGTCCTTCATGAAAATCTTCTTCAGTGGCGGCATTTTGAAAATAGGCTTTGCGGAAAAAAGGCACTGGCAGCCATGTGCCTTCAAAACACTCTAGGGCTTGACGGAATTTATAGGATTCCATCTCCGCATCATTGACAGGTTTTTGTGTTTCAGGATCGATAAAGCCGCCTGTATCTTCATCGTATTCAGGTAGTACCATACGAATTTCAGTTTCACCTGATTGCCCTGGTTGGCGATCTAATAATAACTCTGTACGGACTTTTAAGGCGGGAGATTCATCATGAATATTAAAATGACGATCAATAAATTGAATACCAGAATTACCTATTAAACTAACACTAGACATGTACATTTTCCTTTGTGGTCACTGAGTGCACTGTTTCTTCTGCACAGCCTATAAAAAATGCCCAACCTGTTACCTCTCCATCATTACAATTGGGAATTACTTTAATCATGATTTCACTGGCAGTGCCGTTATAAGCTAAAGTTTTTTGACGATATTCCCCCACACATAGTGAATCAAAGAGAATATTACCTTCATAAAATACGAGTAAGCGGTCTTCAACTTCTTCTGTGTTATAAGCAAGGAGAAACTCTCCTGAAGAACGTCCTAGATTGTAATAAAAATCAGCTAACCCTTCATTACCGCCAGCTTTAATTTCCTCTCCACATTCACGCGTTGCAATTTTTTGTGGGGTTTGGGTAAAGTGAGCCACGACTTGTTGATCACTGTCCATACTGACATAACAAGTTTCCCCTTCTACTTTAGTACAGCCTGATTCCCAGCGATCAAAAACTGCGCCCTTTTTAGGGAAAGGCAGTAATTGCACCATTTTTCCTTTTGGGAGTGACGTTGTGCAGTCCTCCTCACAGTTGACTGTTTGTGTTGGGTCGCTGATGTAGCCTTTCCCAGTAATATCTAAATCTAAAACAGCTTGGGGTTTGATAGGCTCAGGGGGAGGCGTGGGCTTTTTTTCTTCTGGCTCCGCTTGAGCTGGTGGGGCAACAGGTGTCACAGGTTTAGCACTAAATTGTGCAATCACCTGTTTTTTATCATCCATTTTTACAACACAAACAGGTGCCGTTGTGTTATCACAGCCCCCACCTTTCCATGAGGTAAATACTGTGGTATTTGTGGGGTAAGCAGTTAAAATAACCTCTTTATCAATACGAAATATATCTTCACATTGACTACCACAGTCAATCCCATCAGGTTGACTGACTACATGCCCTTCTCCGACTGCAACAACATTGAGCTTGTGAGCATTACCAATTGTAGGAATCAGCACATTAAATAAACTTAATAGTGAGGCAAGTAGAGGGAGTAAAAGTAGTAATAATAAGAGTAGCAATAACAATAGTAGTAATTTACGTAGCCACTCTGGGAACTTAAACCAGAATGCCCAACGGCGCGTTAATACCAATGTGTGATTGACTGTCTCTTGATCGAGTGTGAGCGTGTGCTCTGTACTGTGATAGCCTTTATGATTTGTAGTGATAACAAGCTGATCACCTAATACATAGTCATTGCTATGATAGTGTACCCGTCCATGTTCATCAGTGACTGTCTTTTCAACTGCCCCTTCTTTGTGTTGGCAGGAGACTTCTACACCTGATAATACTTGATTATCTGCATCCATCACGGTGATAAATAGCTGAGGTTTAGGAGGGGGTGGCGGGGGAGCTACTTCAGGAACATCTATCACTTCAGGTTCTTCTGGCTCAGGAGCAGCGGTTAATAAATCAAATAATAAGCGGCGGGAAGCGTTAAATTTATCTTCAATAAAGCCCCAACGGGTGATAAGCACGCGCCCATTAACCAGATAAATGCTGTCATAACTGGGGATTTCTAAAGCAGCATTTAATACTTTTTCATAATCAGCTTGATCAGTTTCTGGTAGTGTTTTGATATGTGCTTGCAGTTGCTCAATATATTGTTGAATTTGATAGTTAACTTCTTGTTTTTCTTTCTCTGCAAGCTGTTCGTAATTAATAATATCCCCTGTAAAACGACTATACCATGTGATACTTTTTTCTGTATCAGAGGACACAGGTTCAGCAAAGAAACACCCAATCTGTTCAGGAAATACACTTTTTATTTGTTGGTAGCGTTGTAGTACATTTCCTTGTGCCGTATCTGGCCACATTGGCTGAATATTGCCTAAACCTGTGGTAGTGATAACGCGGCGGGGCTGTGAACTGTAATCAGACATTAGCCTTTATCCTTAAATAAATAGAATGCAATCCCTGTTGGTTTACCTTGTTGGTATGCCTGACATTGTGTTGTCGCATTTTTCGTGGCAGTACAAATAAATTTATGTGCGGTATAAGAAAAATTAGGGGGACAGTTACTAGGTTTGGGTTGAGTAATGGTGAGTATTTGTTTTCTATATTTAATAGAAACAGGAATGTGACAAGTCGTGTTAGTTGGACTTGATAAAATCAGTGTGCCCCCGCCTTTGCGTTTAATTTTAAAACTAAATTGGGTGCCGTCTGCAAAACGGCGACTACTACGCCAGCTCCCCGCTGCAAAACGTAAGGTTTTTTGATAGGCTTTTGGTAGTTTTAAAATTTGCGGTGTTTGACTGAGTAGTGCTTGTAAGCGTTCAATTTCAGCGGTTAAAACCTGCTTTTCATCTTCGCAGCTTTGTAGCTGTTGATGATTGACACTGACTGCTTGCATTAATTTATCAAGCTGTAATAGAGGGGGAATATTGTCAGTTAAAACTGGAATACTGGTTTCACGTAATAAGGTTTTAATGCTTGTAAGATCTAAATTAGGGCGAATACTGAGCATTAAGCCTATTGCCCCTGAGACGATAGGGGCTGCCATACTGGTACCATTAGCATAAGCAAATTTTTGTTGGGTGACACTGCTGTAAATTTTAACCCCAAATGCACTGATATCCCCTTGATTGCCATAATTACTAAATGCGGCTTTTTGTTTTTTCTGATCTACTGCAGTGACAATAATGGTATGGCTATTACGCTTCATTGGATCCACATCAATAGGCATATTGTCATTCCCTGCAGCTTGTACAATGATAATATTTTGCTGGGCAATATAGCTAAAAATATGTTGCCAGAATTGGGCTTCTTTTTTTGTAGTACGGCGTAAAATAGCGAATAAATCAGCTTTTTCTTGTTCAGGTAAAGCTTTAATATCTTTTTTTAGATCAATACCTAATGATAGGTTAATTACCTGTATGTCTTGTTTGATGGCGTACAATAAACCTGAAACAAGGTTGGAGGTGCTGATTTTACCTGTTTCTTTGCCTATTTGTATGGGGACTAATTGGCAGTGTGGACAGACACCACTTAAACCAAATTGGTTATCCGCTTGAGCAGCAATAATCCCCGCCACATGATTACCGTGTGTTTGTTGTGTTTGGCTTAATTGTTGAGAATGTGTGATGACATTATAAGGGTGTGTATATTGATTTTTTAATTCAGGGTGTTGGAGATCAAAACTTTGATCTAATACCGCAATTTTAATTGCGTGACTGCCTCGACTAATATCCCATGCACTAAAAGCTTTGCTATCTCGTAACCAGTAAGCTTTATTATCCTCTTTAATATCTGGATCATTGGGGTGATAGGTATTTTTTAAAAAACTATCATAAATGACCATTTCTACATCTTGATGCTGTGCTAACTTATTTTTCAAACTCTCACGTTGGCTGGCATCAACTTCTAATTGAATGAATGATAAGGCGGGTTCATAGCCTATAATACGGGCAGAACTGCCTATATTTTTAAGTATTTGAGTAAAACTATCTTGGTTAATACTGGGTTTGATAATAACAATTAAACGATTGCTGACAATTTTACGTTGGGCAATATCTCCAGGGTAATCAGTTTTCATTTCTGGTAGGTTAGGAGAAAGGGCAGGCGGGTTAACAGTATTCTGTTTTTCTGTTGTATTAAATAAACCAAGAAAATACAAGGCTACCAGAATGAAACCAATTAAAAATAATAAAGCCAGCCATTTACCCCAATTTGATGAAGGAGGCTGTTCTGGAGGATGAGATGTTGTTAAAGGAGGAGTAATTATTTTTGTACGTGTAGGAATGGAAGGAGAATGGGTTCTATCATTGATATAAGAAGATAAGCGGAAATTATATTTTTTCGTTACATCAGAGGTAAACCCCCATGCCACTAAACATACTTGTTCACCACTGACTAAAATACATTCTGCAGAGGGTATTTCAATACAAAAAGAGAGGAGTTCGCCAAGTTGTTGCAATTCAGGAGAGGGATCGGCTTTGAGTTGTTCAGCAAGCTGGGAGATTTTTTTAATATTTGTTTGAATTTGGTTTAATATTTTATCTTGTTGATAGGTTTCTATCTCACTTAATGGACGTGCATTAGGCATATTTTCACAAAACCAACGTGCATCTTCATTACCTGCAATAGCGGCTTCAGAGATAACAGGCTCGCTGATAAAGTGAGCATATTCTTCCCCTAAGCGTTGCCGAAGTATGTGTTTAATACTGGCATTACGTTGGTAAACAGGTTGTCCATACCAAATAACAGGACGTAAATCGTGGAGTTTTACTGAATAAACTAAATTTAAAGCCATTACTTACTTCCCAATCCTTTTCCCCTTAAGCTGCTTTATGTCTTTCACAGTTTTTTTTAGATATATAAATAAAAAAACAATAATCAAAAAAATGGCTTCTATTTATATACTATAAATAAACACCTTTACTTTCACATAGTATGATGAAATCATCAAGTATTTTATGGTAAGCAAAAAGGTGATTTTAGGAAAAAGAAGGGTGGGAAAAGTAAGAATAGCTTTTATGTACTTGAAATGTAAATGAATAAAAAAGAAGGCAGAAAGCGTATTAAATAATAGCTAGGTCAAAGTATTTAGCTTAGTAATGCTTGAATTGAATAAATTTAGTGTTATTAATGAATTAATTATAATTTTATAAGGGGGGGATAGCGACATGCATCCTTTTGAATTGGGTCTTTATATTTGTTTGTTTTTAATCATAGTGATTTTTATTGTTGTGGCGCAGCGTTTTAAACGTGAGTTGAAACGCCGCCAACAAAATACACAGCTTTTTATGGCACAGGCAATGAAAGATTCAGGGGTGGTATATACTGAAGAAGGCTGGAAAAAAGCTGAGGAAACCTCTAACCAAACAACCACAGTACAACAAAAAGTAAACCCGTCCCCGTGTACCAAAAAAGAAGCTTAGCAAAATGACGACCTAATTCAAATTTATCAAACTTTACTGACCACCACCATAGAATAGGGAGTATAAGCAGAAGTAATAAAATACTGTATAAGATCATTGTATGTTACTCACTGGGTGGGTCATAAAGCTGATAGTTTTCACAGCGTTTGATATAGAGCTGGGTAACTTTATCATCGGGACTATGTATGGCTATTTGCTTAAATAGTGTCCCTGCTGTTGTTAAATCTTCATCTTTATAGTGTTGAATAGCTTGATTAAACTGATCTAAGGTATCGCGTTTATGCTGAATATCATCATTATAATCCCCTTCTAGTATTTCATAGACAGCCATTTTTTTACTGCTGCCTTGAATACGTACTGAATCAACATAGCGATGACTATAAGGTTTACTTAAATGTTGGATCACAGCTTTACTGACTAAAGTATCGGCATGATATAAACGTGTTAACTCTTCTAAACGCCCTGCATATTTGACCACATCAGAAATAATGGTGCCTTGTAAACGTTCTGTTTCGCCAATGACACCTAACATCACATCACCTGTATGAATACCTGATCCTGTATGAATAATAGGCTGGTTCTTTGTAGCACGTTGTTGGTTAAAATCTGCTAAAGCATATTGAATGGCAATAATAGCATCTAAGGCATCATCACTAGAGTGTGGAAACAGTGACATGACCCCATCACCCATGTAAGTATCAATATACCCTTGATGTTGGCGAATAATAGGGTTTAATTGTGCTAAGTAATTATTGATAAAATCAAAATTTTCAGCAGGTTGCATTGTTTTAGATAAGAGCGCAAAACGCTTAATATCTGAGAGCATAACAGTCATTTGTTGATGGATATGATGTCCCAATTCAACATCAGTAATACAGTCTTTATCGAGTTGAGACAAAAATTCACGTGGTACAAATCGCTCATAGGCTTGGTTAAGATCATGTAATTCTTCTGTACGTTGATTAACCTTGCTTTCTAATTTTGATTGTAGTTGAGATAAAGTAAGATGTGTTTTAACACGTGCTAGGACTTCTTCTAGCTGAAAAGGTTTAGCAATATAATCAACACCACCGACTCGAAAAGCTTTCACTTTATCTTCTATTTGATCCAGTGCACTAATGAAAATAACAGGAATATGCTGTGTTGTTGGGTTTGATTTTAATGTTTCACATAATGTGTAGCCATCCATTTCTGGCATATTAATATCAAGTAAAATTAAATCAGGAGCTAAAGCTTCAATAGCCCCTAAAGCTATTTTTCCATTAGGAACAGGACGTACCTTATAACCATGTTCAGTTAACATTTGAGTTAACACACGCAAGTTTGCGGGTGTATCATCTACAACTAAGATATTGCCCTGACTATTATTAGTTTCTTTTATCGACATAGTTCAGATTTTTGTATTAAAATTAAGAGCGTATCGTATTCAAACTCATTAACAAGATCAGAAAGCTTTTCTGTAATTTCAGGGTATTCTGCTTCAATATCACCAATTAATGCAAGAAGTTGTGAAAAATCTGCTTGTATCACTGCCAATTCGAGTTGTGACATCCACTCAAGAGGAAGTTTTGCCATGACTTCTGGGGTAAGAGAAAGGCTTTCTTCAGTATTGTCAATATGCTGTTTAGTTTCATCAATCTCTTCATATTGATAAGAAATATTGAGATGATGTGCCATTTTTTCAAACAATTTAGCGGTTTTAAATGGTTTACGCATAAAATCATCACAACCTGCTGCGAGAATTAGCTCTCGCTCTTCATCAAAAGCACTGGCTGTGAGTGCGATAATAATTGTTTTATCACCATTTGGTAGCTTCTTAATCTGTTTGGTAGCTTCATAACCATTTAACACTGGCATACGCATATCCATCCAAATAAAATCAGGTTGCCATGTTTGGAAGAGTTGTACAGCTTCCCCCCCATCTTTTGCATCCCTGACATCAAAACCTACATCAGATAAAATTTTATTTAATAAACGGCGATTTAAAGTATCATCTTCAGCAATTAAAATACGAGGACTGGTTTGCCCTTCAACTAAACCAATTACTTGGCGTTGGTTTGTAAGGTGTTTATTTTCAGTTGGAGCAGCAGCACGTTTGACATTAATATAAAATGTAAAGCTTGTTCCTTGCCCAATACGGCTTTCAACTTGTATTCCCCCCCCCATTAATTTAATAAATTGTTGGGTAATACTTAAACCTAAACCTGTACCTTCTTGTGCTTTAATACCTGATTGCGTTTGAGTAAAGGGTTGAAATAATTGCTCTATTTCACTTTCACTCATACCTGCCCCTGTATCAATTATAGAAATATGCAGTTGTATGGTATGCCCTTCTAGATGTTTAACTTGATGTAAATGTACCGTTACACTTCCTTCATGAGTGAATTTGAGTGCATTACCTAATAGATTAATTAAAATCTGGCGTATTTTGCCTTCATCTGCTTTGATATAGTGCACATCACTGTCTGCATCCCCTGTAAAAATAAGCTGCAAGCCTTTTATTTCTGCTCGTAAGTAAAAGAGGTTTTTTAGTTCTTTAAATAATTGCGGTAAGCTAAATACATTTTCATGTAGCTGTGTACGCCCCGCTTCAATTTTTGACATTTCTAATACATCATTAATGAGTGTTAATAAGTGCTCTCCACTTTGATTAATGATTTGAATATTTTCTTTTTGCTCTAGGCTCAATGCAGCATCACGCTCCATAATTTGTGTAAAACCTAAAATAGCATTTAAAGGGGTGCGAAGTTCATGACTCATATTAGCAAGGAAAATACTTTTCGCATGATTGGCGGCTTCAGCTGTTTCTTTTGCTTTGCGGACTTCTGCCTCAATATTCTTTAAATCTGAAATATCATGAAAAATAAAGGTGAATTTTTGTTTATCTATAAGCTGATAAGAACCAACGGAGACATAAATTGGGAAAGAACTACTATCTTTACGTTTTCCCATTATTTCATGATTATGGGAATGACATTTATCTAATAAATGCTGAGTTTGTATTTTTTTACCTGCAAATAATAGCCCAATAGGTTGCTGTAATAATTCTGTTTGAGTGTAACCAAACATATATTCAGTGGCAATATTGCACTGCTCAATAATACCTTGATGACTTGTAACAATAATACTTTGTGATGCGGTTTCAAAAATAGCCCGAACTTCTTGTTCTTTTTCTTCAATATCTTGAATATAACTACGTATTTTTATAATGAGTTTATGAAAGCTACGTGCTAATACACCAATTTCATCGACACGATCGATGGGAAGTTTGGGTAATGTTTGTTGGTTGTTAAATGTACCAATTGCAGTGCTGATCTCACTTAATGGGCGGGTTAAAAAGTAACTGAAAACAATACTTAATAAAATTCCCCCTGAACAAAATAGTAGTATCACTAAAACAGTATAATTTCTGACCTCTTGTACACCTGCTAAAATCACATCATGAGGAGCTTGCATTGCAATCACATAATGGCGTTGATAATTTGCAATTTGGATGGGAACTTGAGTAAAAATGGTACTGGAGGAGGTAGCTGTACTGAGTAATTGTTTTACCTGTTTATTGTTATAACTAAATAAAGGTTTACTTTGGGGAAAATCCTCATACATAGAGTAATGTCTTCCCCAATCAAAGCCAAAAATTTTCTTGACTTCAGGGTGTACAAGGTAATCCCCTTGTTGGTTGGCAAAATAGAGTTTTGTAGTTTTTGGAGTCATTTCTGCCATGACGTTAAAAGCATACTGAAAATTAACATTAATAATAATAATACCAGCCAGCTCTCCCCCTTTTAGATAAATAGGGGTAGAAATACGGATAGTGGGTGTAACAGGTAAGCTAATTTGTCCGTGTTCACGGTTTAAATTAATGGGGGAGAGATAGGTTTCCCCTTTTTGTAATTGTAGTGAAGCAATAAAATAATCCCGCTTACCTTTTTGTTGTAGTTCTTTTGGGGGAATCGTAATTAATGCACCACTTTCCATATCACGATCAATACGAATTACTTCGCGCCCTTGATCAGCGACACCAATATAACGTGCTTGAAAATAAAATGGCCTGACTGCAAGCAGTGCATTAAAACTACTAGTAATTTCTTTTTGTAGTTGTGTTTTTTGAGCTAGAGAGAGGGTAGGAGAAGTAGTTTGTTCAGCAAGTTGTTGTATTTTAGGTAAATAAGACAACATTAATATATCATTATTTAAGGCATTAATGCTATCTTGAAAGCGGATTTTGATAAGTTCAGCACTATGGGAGAGCTGTTTATTGGCATGCTCAAGGAGTTGTTGACGACTTCCATGGTAAACCATATAACCTGTGGTAATTGTACCAACCAAGATTAACAATGCGAAAACCACTGTTATTTTGGCAGTAATTCCCCATTTTATCAATCGTTGCATTCGGATAACCTACACTTACTAAAAGGGTTAAATTAATTTTTTTGTTATATGTTACTAAAAAATGTGCACTTACATTGCCATTTAGGTGTATAATTCGTCACGTTAAAAACAGCATATTAGGAATATTTTGATAAGTCTATCATTGATTTGGCTTTCTCCCTATGTCTTATGCTACACATTACTGATTTATTCATTTTGTCAGGGCTTAATAATTGCATTAACGACTTGACAAAATTTAAAAAAAGCAACAAAATTAGTCGCTTTACATAAAATTTTGAGGAGTCTTACCTTGGCGAATAGTGCTCAAGCTAAAAAACGTGCTAAGCAAGCTGAAAAAAACCGTCAACAAAACGCAAGCATGCGTTCTACGATGCGTACATACGTGAAAAACGTATTAGCTGCAATTGATGCAGGTAATAAAGAAGATGCAACAGCTGCTTATAATGCAGCAGTACCTGTTGTGGATCGTATGGCTGATAAAGGCATCATTCACAAGAATAAGGCTGCTCGTCATAAAAGCCGCCTTAATGCTCGTGTACAGGCTATGCAAGCAGCTTAATTTAGCTGGATGCCGTCGCCTTCGGGCGCGGCTTCTTCATCTGAACGTATAAAACGACTAGGGTCTATTTTATGCTTTTGGGCTAATTTACGTACCTCTTCCGCACTGCATCCTGCAATTTCTGCGGCTTTACTCACATCCCCATCTGCCATACGCAATACTCGCGTTAAGTAATAGCAGTCAAATTCATCTCGTGCTTCTGTTAACGTTTGGAAACGATTTTCACTTTCTCTTAAGGCTTGTTTTACTAAGCTGATAGGAATAAGAGGAGAGATTGATAAGACACTACATCGTTCCACAACATTTTGTAATTGCCGTACATTCCCACGCCATGGCATCGATACCATATATTCTAATGCTTCAGGAGAGAAACGAGGTGTTTCTTCTAACTCTTCATTATTAGCATGTAATGATAAGAAGTGTTCAATCAATAAAGGAATATCTTCACGTCGTTCAGATAAGGGAGGAATATAAAGTGGAATGACATTGAGTCGGTAAAAGAGATCTTCTCTAAACTCATTACGCTTGACAGAATCTTCTAAATTATGATGGGTAGCAGAGATAATACGGACATCAATATCAATACTGGTGACCCCACCCACAGGTTTGACTTGCCCTTCTTGTAAAACTCTTAATAGCTTAACCTGTAAGCTGGCAGGCATATCACCAATTTCATCTAAAAACAGTGTCCCACCATCAGCAGCTTGAAATAAGCCAAGATTTTTACGTACTGCACCTGTAAAAGCCCCTTTTTCATGCCCAAATAATTCAGATTCTAATAATTGTTCGGAAAGTGCACCACAATTTACTGCAAGAAAGACTTCTTTTGCCCTAGGGCTTGCGCGGTGAATAGCATGTGCTAGGAGCTCTTTCCCTGTCCCTGTCGCGCCACCAATAAAAACACTGCTACGTGTTTTGGCAACACGTTGTGCTTGCTTTAAAAGGTTAGACATCACACTGCTATTATGAATAATTTCAGGAGCAAAACTGGTTTCTTTTGAAAGCCCACCTGAACCGACTTGATTCAAAGCAGCTTCAACACAATGAAAGAGTTCTTCTGGGTCAACAGGTTTGGTTAAAAATTCAAAAATACCTTGGTGTGTAGCACGTACCGCATCAGCAATTTTGGCTGTACCACTGAGCATAATAACAGGCAGTACGGTACTGTAGTCTTGAATTTGACGCAGCAATGCCATGCCATCCATACCTTCCATACGTAAATCTGTGATGACAAGGTGGGGATGGAACTCAGGTAATAAGCGTAAGGCTTCATCACCATTACTACTGGTTTTTACTTCATAATTTTCAGATTCTAACCATGCGGAGAGCATAGTTAAAATAAATTGGTCATCGTCAACGACCAAAATACGGGGTAATACTATATCTTCATTTGTTGTGTGATTGATTTCTCTATCAGACATTTTTTTTACATCCTTGCAGCATGCCGAGTGGCATTGACACCTAACTTCTATACTGCTTTTATCTGCTAGGGGGATAATCTATTATATTTAATTATAAAAAAATGTCATTTTTATTCTAATTAATCTTCCGTTGATAGGATTAATTTATACTGATTACCCCCTGCTTGTTTAGCACAAACTAAGGCTTGCTCTGCTTGTTGTAATAATGTGTATTTTTGTTGGTTCACATGCCCTGGGTAATAAGCAATACCTGCACTTAGGGTAATAGAAAATTGGTTTGCATTAACATTAAATATAATTTTATTTATTTCTTCTAATAAACTGGTGGTGATATGAATAGCGGATTCTGATTCTGCACCGTGTAAGGTAAGAAAAAATTGATCTGTATTCCAGTGTCCAATCAAATCACCCCGTCTTAAGCGGCTTTTAATTGCCCAGGCGATACGTTGTAGAACCTCATTGCTGACCCAATACCCCTGTGTTGCACTGATTTGCTGGAATTTATCGACATCTAATAATATGAGAGCGATAGGAATACCAAGACGTTCTGCCGTGGCAAGTTGTGCAAAAAACTGCTGTTGGAATGTAACACAATTCAGAAGGTCTGTCAGGGGGTTATATGCAATATATTTATTCATATAGCGCACATCTTGTATTTTATGAATAATAAAACTAAGTAAATTTTCTAATTTTGTGGTTTTAGGGACAGTATATTCCCCCCCTAATCTCATAGGGTAAAAAGGCTTGTTATCATCATTTGTTAAAAAGAGAATAGGTAAATGAAAAAAGCATTTTTCTTGATGTAATATATTAATGATATGGCGACTATTATAGTACTTTAATCCTTTATCAATGAGTAATAATTCAGCAGGAAATTCCCTTAAAATACTAAAAAGTTGTTCTACTTCTTTATCGTGTATTAAATAGGTTTTTATATTTGCTTGCTGTAAAGCTGTTTGATAAAGGTGTGCAATTTCTTTGTCATCAATAATTAATAACACATGATAAGGAGGGTGCTCACTAAATATTTGTGTTAATGCATCACTAAACTGTTTAAAATTAATAGGTGTTATAAAGCAATAGCGCACCCCTAAACGGGCAGCTAGTAAGCGATGATCAAAATCATTTTGGTGTAAAATAGCAAAACGTGGAATATGTTGTAAAGCGTTATTACAGCAGTGCTCTAACTCTGCAAGAATAGCATTTGAATAAGTGGTCAAAGAAAAATGAAAAATAAGTACACTGAATGATAAGTGGGTAATTTGTTGCTTAAACTGTTCATAATCTGTAAATAAAGTAACGTGATAACCTTTATCATGTAAATATTGTACAAAGTCATGACTGTCTGTATCGCCTAGTATAACAATATATTTATGTGTATGTGCATTTAGCCAATGCTCTGTGAGAAGTGGGGAGGCCACAGGGGGCTCTGTATCAAGCAGCTCTTTATTTGTATGAATGACCAGTAAACTACATAATAGTTGTAAACCACGCTCTATATCTAATAAGTTATCATGTTCTAAAGGCAAGGAAAGCTTTTGCTCTATTTCATGGGCAGCTGCACTGATATCAGTAAAACCATATAATTTACTTGAATTAATAAGCTGGTGAATAGTACTTTGTAACTGCTCTACAGTATCAATACGCCAATGAGCCTGCTCAGCAATGAGCCAACAGGTTGTAATTTCGGTATGCTTATCAGGCAAGCTAGCACGATAAGCTTGCTGTAAGGCTTGTAAGTTATATTGGCTTGTATCAGACATAGGCTATGTAGGTATAAATAAGTCATGTACTTAATTTATAAGCATAGCACTTTATTAAGGATTTAGTATTTGTTGCATGTTTGTTAAGAAAATAGTGTGATCAAAGTTTTGAGCTTGTTGTTCACAGGGGATGCGTAATGTTTCTGCATAATGTGCTGTCATTTGACAGACAGCTTCACAAAGGCTATCAATGGGGAGATCGGCAGGTAAAAGTATCCCTGTTTGTTCAGGAATAATAGTTTCTAACAACCCACCCTCTGCAACCCCAATCATTGGTTTTCCCGCTGCCATGGCTTCTACTGGAGACATCCCAAAATCTTCATCTTTGGGGACATAAATACAGGCAATGGCATGACCTATTAAATCTAATAGTTCAGATTCTTCTAACCAGCCTGTAAAATGAATGTTTTTTGCGCCTTGTGCTTGTTTTTTTAATGCTTTTTCCTCACTTCCCCCTGAAGTGACAATTAATTTCTTATCAGGCATTTTTAAAAAAGCCTCAATCACTTTATCTACTTGCTTTAATGGATCTAAGCGTCCTAGTGATAAATAATAATCTCCCTGTCCTAACCAACGAAACCGTGCTGTATCACAAGGTGGATACACGACAATAGAGTCTTTATGTAAATACTGCTGAATGCGTTGTTGAACATTTTTAGAGTTTGCAATAATGACATCCATTTGTTGTACAGCTTGTTCATAACGGGGCTGTAAATAGTGCAAAAAATGGTGTAATAAAGGACGTAAAGGTAGCGGTAATTTTTGTAAGAAAAAATCACGTTGATCATAAATAAAGCGGGGCGGTGTATGACAGTATAAAATATTCTGTGCTTGAGGATTTTGCAGAGCTGCTAAGGGGGTATAGAAACCACTATAAATCAGTGTTTCATATTGTTTAAGAATTTCAAGAGGAGCTTGATAAGCTAAGGCAAGCTTCCATTGTCGCCATAGTGGAATATTACTGCGTGCCTGTAAATCATGATAGATAGTATTAGGCTGTTGCAAAAAGGGGTGTTCAGGGCGTGAAAACCCATAAGCTAGTGCAGCAGGTAAACCATGTGCCAAAATACTGCACAAACGCCCGCCACCGTCTGCGGCTTCATAGTAATCATGTAAAATACAGGTGGACATAGTGATACTTAGCTAAAAAAGGGAAAGAAATCATAGCATATAATTAAATCCCTAAGTACTGGCGTACGGTTGACCAAGGGCGGCGAAATAAATAGTAATAGAGAGGGACTTCCTTACCGTAAATTTTTCCTGTTCCTTTTAAGCCAATACGGGGAGGTATCGCTGATTTTTCTAGTTTTGCTTTACTGCGGAAAGCTAAAGAATTATCAGCTGTTAATTCAGCTTCATAACTAGCCTGATATAAAGTGGCATTAAGCGGTGTGGTTGGATCGGTATTTAAAAATAAAGTGACTTCTGTACCCTCTGATAAATTAATCGCATCAGCAACCGAAACCCAAAGCTGTACTTCTGTTTTATCAGGTTGCGCTAAAACCATCACTTTCTCACCGACGGCAACAGGTTTACCTAACCAATCATTGGCATCTGTAAACAGGGCAATACCAGCACGTTCTGCTTTAACATCTAAGCGTGCTAATAAATCAGCAACATAATTTAATTCAGCTTGCTTTTCTGTCACTTTGGCGCGTAATAATGCTAGCTCTGCTTTACTTTGTCGATCAGTAAAGGCTTTTTGTTGTCCACGTAAGAGATCAGCTTCTGCTACAGCGAGGCTTTTTTTAGCAATCTCATAACGGTTTTTTTGTACGGTGTTATCCAAGCTGAAAAGAGTTTGCCCAGCCTTAACTTGTTGATTGGGGGTAACATGAATATGTTGTACCGTTCCTTCAGCAGGGGCACTAACAACTAAAGGAGATTCGGCAATAATTTCAGCAGGGGCAAGCACTGATTCATGTACTGGGATAAATAAGCTCGCCATCATACCAATAAATAAAAGTGTGATCAGAGCTTTGTATGCGGGGCGGGTGGCTGTTTGATGAAAACGCCGTTGTGATAAAGCATACCATGCATGACTGTAAGCATCTGTGATACGTTCAATTAAGGTACGTTCCCCCGTTGTCCATGCTTCATTACGCAGAAATAAAACACCCGCTTGAGGAGCTGTTTTTTCATGGGTAAATGCAGCATGTAGAAAATATTGAAATGTTGCAGCATCAGTTTGTAGGTTTTTAGCTAACTGATCACGTGTACATAATATTATCGCTTCTTCATCTTTGATAAATTCTTGGGTAATCAGTTGTTGCAACCATTGTATAAAAGGTGCATTTTTATCAATTTGAGATACCCCAGAAACAGTAATAATCTGTACTTTTTTTGCTGCATTAATACGGTAGACCACCGCTTGACCATAAGAGGCTAGACGTTGCGTATCATTCGCTATAGTGAACGCCAGAGCCTCTTGAGAATCAGCATGGCGTGCCTGTTGCTCAAGTTGGATTAATGTACTCAGGGCGAGTAATTGGGGATTTATTTCAACGCTCTGGGACATTAAAGTGTGCCACTCCGCTCATACCTGATAGTAAATAATCATCCTTATTTTTAACTGAAGCAGCAATTTCAATTGTTTGACTGACGGCATCAACACGTGCGCCTAAACGCAAGATTTTTGCTTTATATTCACGTTGTGTTTCTTCAATACTCACATCAAAAACAGTGCCGACTTTTACCCATGCTAGCCATTTAGAGGGAATATTTAATTGTAATTCTAATTGGCTATCATCAAGAATATCTAAAATAGGATCGCCTACGCTCACACTGCTATGTGCAGAGACATGACGTTTTACTACGCGCCCAGAGTAGGGAGCTTTAATAGAACATAAACTGGCTTGAGTTGAATTAAAATTAACTTCCGCTTTAGCTTTGGCGAGCTCTGCTTTTGCCATCTCTACTTCTAAATGGCTAATGGCTTGATACTGTTTTAGCTCTTTATTGGTACTGACTGTTTTTTTAGCTGCTTTTAACTGAGCGCGGGCTTTATTTAATTGTGCATAGTATAAGCGGCAATCAAATTTAACTAAGCTTTTGCCTTTTTTAAAACGCTCGCCCGCTTTAACTGTTAACTTAGTAATGCGTGCATTAATTTGACTAGAAAGGGTAGTTTCAGTACGAGGCACAACTAATGTACGTACCTCCTCAGCAACACTTTCTAACATTAGATTTAAACTTAATACACAACATAGCCCTGATTGAGCTAACAACTGTTTAAAAGCCATAAACTTTAACCTGTTTTTGAATTAAGGCAGCTAAGGTTTCAATATCTTCATTAGTTTCTAAATTAGGTAAGGGGTCTAAACCAATCGTACGATAGATTCTCCCTAGTGAACTACGCATTGCTGCATAGGTAATATCTTTATCCATATGGGAAACTAAGGCATTAGCGCGTACAAAAATGACATCTAATTGGCTACGGGCACGGGCGCGTCGCCCTTTTTTTGCTAAATCATTTAAACGATGATTGACTTGATAAAGCTGTTGGGCTAAATCAAAATCTTCCAATGATAATTTATAACTTTGGTAAGAAACCCATACCTGAGTCAATACAGCCATACCTAGGGCAACACGCCGTGAATCGGCTAAGGCAACATTAGCCTCTTTTTCTTTTGTAGAAGCAGGGCCTGTGACAAAGGCATTCATTAAATTCCACGATAAATCAATTCCCGCACTCATCCAATTTTGGTTATATAAGAATTTATTATCATCATAATCCATGCCTAAAGATAATTCTAAACTTGGGTACATACGACGTATAGATTTTTTAACCTCTAATAAACCAATGCGTTTTAAATAATCTTCCTCACGTAATTCAGGCTGGCTTTGTAAGGCATAGTTTTCAAGTTGGGTTAAATTAATATTTAATTCTGGTACTTCAGGGTAATTATCTGGAACAGCAAGTTCAAATTCTGTTCCGGGGGGGATATTAATGAGTGTGGCTAATTGAATTTTAGCTAAAGATAACTCTTCTCGTAATTTAAAGAGTTGGCGTAATGTTTCTAATAAACGCTTTTGATATTGCAATGCAATTTCAGGATTTTGAATGGCGCGTGACTCTAAAGTACGTGATTTCTTTAAAGCAGCTTGTGCATCAGCGAGTAATGTATTAACAGGGTCTAATAAATTTTGTGCAACTAATGCTTGCCAATAAGCATCTTGTACATCTCCTAATACGTTATGAATCACTCTACGGCGGCGTTCTTGTGCAATAAAAACTTCTGTACTGGCCTGCTCTGCAGAAAGGCGGTTAATTGTATAATCCAGTACATTCCATGCCATACGTAAGCCAGCAGTATAATGTCCTTTTTCTTGGGAAGTAGAGGGCTCTAAACTTTGTCGACCTGTAATCAATGATTGGCTGATTCCACCACTGTAGTTATTACGTACACTATAACCTGCTTGTAAGGCAATGGTTGGTAATAAACTGCGATGTGATACATCTTCAATACGCTGTGCTAAAGCAATCTCCATTTGTTTAACACGGTGATCTAGGTTGTATTTTATGGCACGAGCCATAGCCTCCCAAACAGTAATGGGGTGATCAATGCTTTCTTGTTCAACAGTAATTGTTTTTTTATCTTCTTCAATACGGATTTTTACATCATTATTATTTAATGGTGTTGGAGTATTTGCACAAGAAGTGATTAAAAAACACAGTATCATTGTTTTTATTGTAGTCGTCGCGAAGCGATACGCCTGCATAATATAATTCCTTTTAAGAGGGAAACGCCCTATCTCCCTCTTATTTTATGTAGGTAAATTGATTGCTATTTCTAGTGATGCTTAGGCTTTTTTGTTTGCCGTAGCAGGTAAATCAAATAAGCTATCTAAAAAGGCATCTCGTTCATTATTGAAATTATCAGCATCACTAAGTTGTTGCTCAAAATCAAGAACACATACTTCATCCCCTGAAGCTTCACACTCTTCAATGAGCTCTTCAAAATCTTCAGCTATTTTCATTAACATAGCAATTTCATTGCCACTTTGGCGTACTTGATTAATTTCAAAGCCTACAGGTTTTACCCCAAGATAACGCAAGATTTCATTATCTTGACCATTTCCGTATTGTCCTTGAATTAAATGTACATCATCATTGACTGACCAATGGATATATTGGTTAGCAGGCATGTCAGAGGCACGTCCAAAGTCTAATAAGTTAATATAGCGGATTTCATGGCGCATATCATTATAGGCACCAATATATTCACGATAAGGTGTTTTAGGAGTAATACCAAAACGTGAAGGAGAATCCCCTTGAGGTTTATTAGGCTGTAAGGGCTCTTTTGGAATCAGTGGATCAAGTGGTTCAGGATCGACGGGTGTAGGTGGATCTATAGGTGTAGGTGGATCTACTGGTGTAGGTGGATCTACTGGTGTAGGCGGATCTACAGGTGTAGGTGGATCTACTGGTGTAGGGGGATCTACTGGTGTAGGTGGATCTACTGGTGTAGGGGGATCTACTGGTGTAGGTGGATCTACTGGTGTAGGTGGATCTACTGGTGTAGGGGGATCTACGGGTGTAGGGGGATCTACGGGTGTAGGGGGATCTACTGGCTCTGGTACTTCTAGTTTTTCAATTGTAATGGTAACTAATGCCGTATCCGTATTCCCATCTTCATCCACAATGGTATAGGTGAAGGTATCAGTACCTGTAAAGTGTGTAGGTGGGACGTAGATAAAGTCACCTGTTGGGGTGAGAATGACTGTCCCACCATTTGCACTGTTTGGATCATGGGTGATAACACGAATGGTATCTCCATCAGGATCACTGTCATTACCTAATACAGGAATTTTAACCGCTGTATTTTCTTTAGTTGTCGTAAAGTCATTTTCTGCAATAGGTGGATTTTTCTCACCTACAGTAATAGTAACTGTTGCTGTATCAGTATTTCCATTTTCATCAACGATGGTATAAGTAAACGTATCAGAGCCTGTAAAGCCTGCTGGTGGCGTATAGGTAAATGTACCATCAGGGTTATTTGTAATCGTTCCACCATTAGCACTAATAGGATCAACAGATTGAACTGTGATGGTATCTCCATCAAGGTCACTATCATTTGTTAATGCATTTAAGGTGACAGGGGTATCTACATCAGTACGGCGCGAGTCATCAACAGCAATGGGAGGATTATCACCTATAGTAATAGTAACCGTTGCCGTATCAGTATTACCATTTTCATCAACAATGGTATAAGTAAAAGTATCAGACCCTGTAAACCCTGCTGGGGGGGTGTAGTTTACTGTGCCGTCAGGGTTTAAAGTAACTGTTCCACCATTAGCACTTGTTGGGTCAACAGACTGAACTGTAATAGTATCCCCATCTGTATCAAAATCATTAGTTAAAATATGGATAGTGGTAGGGGTGTTTAATTTTGTTTGAGATGTGTCATCTACTGCAACAGGTGGATTATCACCCACTGTTACCGTAACCGTGGCGGTATCCGTATTCCCATTTTCATCAACAATGGTGTAGGTAAAGGTATCAGACCCTGTAAAACCTGCTGGGGGGGTATAGTTTACTGTGCCGTCAGGGTTTAAGGTAACCGTTCCACCGTTTGCACTGGTAGGATCAACAGATTGAACCGTAATGGTATCCCCATCAGGATCACTATCATTTGTTAATACACTAATTGTAACAGGCGTATCAGGTGTTGTTTTTGATGTGTCATCTGTTGCTACAGGTGGATTATCACCGACTGTTACCGTAACAGTTGCGGTATCAGTATTGCCATCTTCATCAACAATGGTGTAGGTAAAGGTATCTGTGCCTGTAAAGCCTGCGGGTGGTGTGTAGTTCACGGTACCATCAGGATTTAAAGTAACCGTTCCACCATTTGTACTGGTTGGGTCAACTGATTGAACGCTGATGGTATCACCATCAGGATCACTATCATTACCTAATACATCAATAGTTGTCGGCGTATCAGGTTTAGTATTAGCTTTATCATCAGTGGCAACAGGAGGTTGATCGCCGACTGTCACTGTAACGATTGCGGTATCAGTATTGCCATTTTCATCAACAATGGTATAGGTAAAAGTATCTGTACCTGTAAAACCTGCAGGTGGGGTGTAGTTCACCGTGCCATCAGGATTTAAAGTAACTGTTCCACCGTTTGTACTGGTTGGGTCAACTGATTGAACGGTGATGGTATCACCATCAGGATCGCTATCATTACCTAATACATCAATAGTTGTCGGTGTATCAGGTTTAGTATTGGCTTTATCATCAGTGGCAACAGGAGGTTGATCGCCGACTGTCACTGTAACCGTTGCGGTATCCGTATTACCATTTTCATCAACAATGGTATAGGTAAAGGTATCTGTACCAGTAAAGCCTGCGGGTGGTGTGTAGTTCACGGTACCATCAGGATTTAAATTAACTGTTCCACCGTTTGCACTGGTAGGATCAACAGATTGAACGGTGATGGTATCCCCATCAGGATCGCTATCATTACCAAGTACATCAATGGTGGTTGGTGTATCTGGTTTAGTATTAGCTTTATCATCTGTGGCAACAGGAGGTTGATCGCCGACGGTCACCGTAACCGTTGCAGTATCCGTATTACCATTTTCATCAACAATGGTATAGGTAAAAGTATCTGTACCTGTAAAACCTGCGGGTGGGGTGTAGTTCACCGTGCCATCAGGATTTAAATTAACTGTTCCACCGTTTGCACTGGTAGGATCAACAGATTGAACTGTGATGGTATCCCCATCAGGATCGCTATCATTACCAAGTACATCAATGGTGGTTGGTGTATCTGGTTTAGTATTAGCTTTATCATCTGTGGCAACAGGAGGTTGATCGCCAACGGTCACCGTAACCGTTGCAGTATCCGTATTACCATTTTCATCAACAAGGGTATAGGTAAAGGTATCTGTGCCTGTAAAGCCTGCGGGTGGGGTGTAGTTCACCGTGCCATCAGGGTTTAAAGTCACTGTTCCACCATTTGCACTGGTAGGATCAACAGATTGAACGGTGATGGTATCCCCATCAGGATCACTATCATTACCTAGTACATCAATCGTAACAGGGGTGTTACTTGTTGTCTTGCTTGTATCATCAATTGCAACGGGGGGTTGATCGCCTACTTTTATTGTAACAGTTGCAGTATTAGAAATATTTCCATCTTTATCTGTTACAGTGTACGTGAATGTATCTGTACCATTAAAATCAGGGTCAGGGGTATAAATCAATTCACCTGTACTAGGATCTTGTGTCACAGTACCATGAGAAGGCTGATTGAAAGAAATATTTTCGGGTAATAATGTACCATCTTCTTTATCAGAATCATTAGCTAATACATCAATATTAACAGGTGTGTTAGGGTCTGTTACCGTTGTATCATCTGTTGCTTTAGGTTTCTCTGCTACATCAATTGTAACGGTTGCAACATTAGAACGATTTCCATCATCATCTAAAACAGTATAGGTAAAGCTATCTGTTGCCCCTTCAAATCCTGGATTAGGTTTGTAAGTGACTTTTCCTGTAATCGGGTCAATGGATAAGGTACCATTTTTAGGGGGTGTTTCAATTTGTACACTGTGTTTCTCAATAATACCATTTTCATCAGTATCATTAGCGATAATATCAATTAATACCGCTTTCCCAGGTTGAGTACTAGAATGATCATCATTTGCAACAGGATGAGAGTCAGGTACTTTAATTGTAATATTTGCGGTTGCAATATTACTGACTTCACCTAAGTTATCTTTCACAGTGTAAGTGAATGTATCATTTCCTACATAATCTGTATCAGGTGTGTAAACAACTTTACCTGTTGTTGGGTCAATACTTAAAGTACCATGTTCAGGCTGTTTAATAATAGTCACACTGCTTGGGTCTAATGTCCCATCAGTATCATTGTCATTAGCTAAGACATCAATTGTTTTAGGTGTGTTACGGTCTGTTGTTTCTGCATCATTATTTGCAACAGGGGGGGTATTACCTTCAGTAATATCAATGGTTACCGTTGTAACATTTGTAAACGCCCCATCATTATCTCTTACTTTGTAATTAAAGCTATCACTGGCTCCTTTATACCCCGGTTCAGGTGTATAAATGACTTTACCTGTAACAGGGTCAACGGATACAGTTCCGTGACTTGGGGGACTGGTAATGACAATAGTAGTTTTATCAATCGTCCCATCTGGGTCACTATCATTAGCTGTAATATCAATGGTTACAGGCGTTTCAGGTGTTGTGGTTTCATGATCACTATAAGCGGTTGGTAAATCATTTTTAGGTTGAGGAGCTGTAACAGTAATATCAACAGTGGCAACATTGGATACATTCCCATCATTATCTTTTACTGTGTAATTAAAGCTATCTCCCCCTGTATACCCTGCATTGGGGATATAGGTGACCGTTCCATCAGGGTTAACAACTAATGAACCATGAGTAGGTTGTTGAGTAATCACAATAGAAGTGGGATCAACCGTTCCATCTACATCCGTATCATTACTTACAATTGGAATAACACGGCTTTCATCATTCGGCATACTGGCTGAATCATTATTTGCCACAGGAGGTTGATTGGCAGGATCAGGAATAGTAATTGTTACTGTTGCGGTATCAGTTCCTCCTTTACCATCACTAATGGTGTAACTAAATGTATCTGTACCAACAAAATCAGCAGGTGGGGTATAGTTAAATGTCCCATCAGGATTTTGGCTAACTGTTCCACCATTTGCAGAAGTTGAGTCAAAACTAGAAATAGTTAGTGGATCATTATCAGGGTCTGAATCATTACCTAATGCACTAATTGTAACAGGTGTATTTTTAGCTGTTGATGTACTGTCATTATTTGCCACAGGAGGTTGATTTGCAGGGTCAGGAATAGTGACAGTTACTGTTGCGGTATCTGTACCACCTTTGCCATCACTAATAGTATAAGTAAAGGTATCTGTACCAACAAAATCAGCAGGTGGGGTATAGTTAAATGTCCCATCAGGGTTTTGGCTAACTGTTCCACCATTTGCAGAAGTTGGATCAAAACTAGAAATAGTTAGTGGATCATTATCAGGATCAGAATCATTACCTAATGCACTAATTGTAACAGGTGTATTTTTAGCTGTTGATGTACTGTCATTGTTAGCAACTGGAGGGTTATTTTGTGGTGTGACATCAATAATAACTGTTGCTGTATCAGTTCCACCGTGTTGATCAGTAATATCATAAGTGAAAGTATCTTGACCAGTAAAGCCAGCCGCAGGGGTATAGTTAAAGCTACCATCAGGGTTGACACTAACAGTCCCCCCATTTGTTGTCGTACTGTTCGTTGTGACTAATAAAGGATCACTATTTGCGTCAGTATCATTTTTTAATACACCATCAGCAACAACAACAGTCAATGGGGTATCCTGTGTTGTGGAATAACCATCATCATTCGCAACAGGTGGTGTATTACTGGGTGCTGGGTCAGTAACTGTAATCGTGACTGTTGCGGTATTAGACGTATTACCATCATTATCATCTACTGTATAAGTAAAGTTAAAGGATCCTACACCTGTAGGTGTATAAGTAAATGTACCATCTCCATTATTAACCAAGCCAGTTAGCCCACTAACATTAGCTATACTAGATGCATCAATAGTTCCATCTGCATCTGTATCATTTCCTACGACACTAAAGGTGATAGGTGTACCTAATGTTGTACTTTGAATATCATTGTTTGCAACAGGGGGGGTACCTGTTGTAATTTTTACTGTAGAAACAGCTGTATTGCTATCAAAAGTTCCATCGTTTACTTTAATATTAATAACACGATCAGCTGTATTAGGTGAACCATTCGTATTGTTATATTGCAAAGTAGCAATAACAGATTGGTATTCAGCTAAGGTAGCACTTCCAGTTAATGTAATCACC